>ERZ780177.2804-NODE-2804-length-13899-cov-2.856761_pt1 | contig 13899 bp, 10 predicted proteins | sample MGYA00510973_ERZ780177 | MGnify/ENA primary metagenome ERZ780177 (study PRJEB29588, sample SAMEA2144396) | human gut metagenome | biome: human gut; feature: human-associated habitat; material: faeces | place: Denmark | collected 2008/2010 ...
CGGCCTACCGCTACAGCACCGTGGAGGACATGCTGGACCTGGCGCACGAGCGCGGCGAAGCACCGTTTTTGATTTTGCTGGACGGGATCACCGATCCGCACAACCTGGGCGCGATCATCCGCACGGCGGAATGCGCAGGCGCGCACGGCGTGATCATTCCGAAGCGCCGCAGCGTCGGCCTGACCGCCGTTGTGGGCAAGGCCTCGGCTGGTGCACTGGAATATCTGCCGGTGGCGCGTGTGGCCAATCTGGTCAGTGCCATCCGCGAGCTGCAGAAAGCCGGCGTTTGGGTCTTCGGCACGGCGGCAGACGGCGATACGGCGCTCTATCAGGCCGATCTCAAGGGCCCGGCCGCTATCGTCATCGGCAACGAGGGCGACGGCATGAGCCGCCTTGTCGCAGAGAGCTGCGATCTCAAGGTCAGTATTCCCCTGAAGGGCCACATTTCATCCCTGAATGCCTCGACGGCCGCCGCCGTGCTGCTGTATGAGGCCGTTCGCCAGAGAGGATAAACCTACCGCGACATTCAGGAGTCAGCATGGAAGAATTACCGCAGAAGCAGAATCCGGAACAACTGCATACAGACGAAGCGCCCGTGCAGGAGCCGGAGTATACCCTTGAGGAGATCATGCGGGAATTCGGTACGATGGAAGATTTCGACCGCCTCCTGAAAGAGATTCATAAACGGGAGATGCGACTGGTACTGGACTTGGTAGTAAACCATACCAGCGACGAGCATCCTTGGTTCGAGGAAGCCCGTAAATCCAGACATAATCCCTATTATAATTATTACCATTGGTGGCCGGCCGAGAAAGGTGAGCCTCCCTTGCGCCTCAGCTATTTCGACGAGGAAGGCAACGCTTGGATGTATAACAAGTCAACCGACTCGTATTACCTGCATTATTTCTCCCGGAAACAACCCGACTTAAATTGGGAGAACCCGGAGGTACGCCAAGAGATTTTCGATATGATGCGCTTCTGGTTCGATAAAGGGATAGACGGTTTTCGCATGGATTCTATCTCTCTTATCGCCAAAGATCCCTCATTCCCTCTCATAGATTCCAAGAAATATCCGGATATCTTTTCTTTCTATGCCAAAGAGCCTCGCCTACACCTCTATCTTCACGAGATGAATCGGCAGGGATTAAGCAAATACGATTGTATGAGTGTTGGAGAAGGTTCGGCCGTGATGGTAGATGATGTCGCTAAATTTGTCGATCCGGCCCGGGAAGAGTTGAATATGCTTTATCATTTCGACGCCGCCCGTATCCGGAATACAACCCTACCGGACAATCCGGAATCCGGTATAGACTATAGCTTGATCGCCCTAAAGAAGATGTTTACGGAATGGGATAAGGCGGTAGATAAGGGTTGGCCCTCGATCTACTTGGGTAATCATGACCAGCCCCGTATGGTCAGTCGCTTTGGTAGCGATAAGGATGAGTTCAGGGCCTTGTCCGCTAAGATGCTTATTACTTTTCTGCTTACGATGAGAGGAACGCCTTATTGGTTCGCCGGGGACGAGATAGGTATGCGTAACATTCGGTTCGACCGTATCGAGGATTATAACGATATCGATACGATCAACCGCTATAAGAAAGCGAAAGCAGAGGGTAAAGATCCGCAGGCGGTATTGGACGAACAGAAAGAGACCGGACGAGACAACGCCCGCACTCCTTTCCAATGGGATCGCTCGCCGGAAACGGGATTTACGGCAGGAACCCCTTGGTTAAAGGTAAATCCGGATTATACTTGGATAAACGTAGCGGACGAAGAAAAAGATCCGACCTCCATACTTAATTATTTTAAGAAAGTAGTCAGTTTCCGTAAGGAGAATCCGAGTTTGATTTATGGCAGTTATCATTTGCTGGATGCGGAGAATCCCCAATCCTATACCTTTTTACGCAAGACTGGGGCCGACACTTATCTGATTATGCTCAATTTCTCCCCCAAGGCGGCAATCTCCACTCCGGGGATAGATATGAGTAACGCACACGTCCTATTGGACAATTACGGGGACCGAAGTCATATGGCGCCTCAAAAAGATATCACGCTCCGTCCTTTCGAAGCGATTGTCTTTCAATTGAACCATCCCGTCTATGAATCCTTCATAGATTCGCTAGATCTTTTGGAATGATTCGTTAAAAAGAGATACAAAGCGCAACCAAAGACTTTTCGGATGTGTTTAAATACAAAGCATCAGAACTTTTAAATAAAATATAAAACTATTCGTTATGGGATTTATTTGGTCTATTATCATCGGTATCGTTGCCGGCTATCTGGCTGGTAAGATTATGCGTGGAGGAGGTTTCGGGGTCATTGTTAATTTGATCCTAGGTATTATTGGAGGTGTATTGGGTGGCTGGGTATTCAGCTTACTAGGCATATCGGCCGGTGGTATCTTAGGAAGCTTGATAACCTCTACGGTCGGAGCTATTTTGTTATTATGGATCGGCTCGCTATTCAACAAATCCAAAGAGGTTTAAGAAGGCGTGCTCAATTATCAAATCATATATTACATGGCAACAAGATCTCACGAAACTTTAGTTACGGCATAATATAATGTAAAAGGCAGTCCTTGCCGGACTGCCTTTTTATTTAGATCGTTTCCACTTTTTCTTTAGGTAAAACCCATTTCAATACCAGATAACCGCAAAGACCGGATATAAACGATCCCGTGAATACACCCAGCTTCGCCTGATTCAAGAGATCGGCACCCGCCGCCGTACTGCCGTCAAAGGAAAGATTCGCTATAAACAAAGCGACCGTGAAACCGATTCCTCCCAACATGGATACTCCAAATAAATTACGCTTGCTCATGCCTGTAGGCATGGAGGCAAATGGCGTACACGCGAACAAGTAAGAGAAAGAGAATATACCTAATGTCTTTCCTACAAATAGGCCCACGAACACTGCCAACGGAACATTAACTAATGTCTGGGGTTGGATATCCCCGAATGTCACACCGGCATTCACGAAAGCGAATAAAGGAAGTATCACATAGTTTACCAAAGGATGCAACTTATCAGCGATGGTCTGCAACGGACTGATCGTTTTATCCGCCAACGTATGGATGTTATTCAATACCTGAATTTGTGTAGGCGTAAGCACTTCCGCTTTACGGGACTGACGAACCTCGGTATAGTCCAGCATATTCAAATACCCGGTCATATCACACGTGAAATCATCTAGCTTAACAACCGGACGGGCAGGAACCGTAAAGGCGATCAACACGCCGGCGATTGTCGGATGGATTCCTGACTCCAGAAATAGCAACCAAACGATAAAGCCACCGATATAGAAAAACAATCGGTTGTGTACCCGGAACTTTCCTCCCACATACAACAAAGCGAGGACTATCAGGGATATCAACAAAGGCTCGAAAGCGATATGCCCGCTATAAAACAGGGCGATAATTATGATACCTCCAATATCATCCACCACAGCCAAGGCGGTCAAGAAGATACGCATGCTCAACGGCACCCGCTTCCCCAACAAGCCCAATACGGCCAAGGCGAAAGCGATATCCGTAGCCATCGGAATAGCCGCCCCGTTTACCTCGGGAGGCGTATTACATACTAACATATAAAATAAGACCGGCACGATCATTCCACCACAGGCGGCGATAATAGGCAATAGCGCCTTCCGCACGGAACTCAACTCACCGATCAATACCTCTTGCTTGATCTCCAGACCGATCACGAAAAAGAAAACCGCCATAAGGGCGTCGTTCACGAAAGCCAGCATAGACATAGTCTCGCCATGATGCGCAAAGAAGTTAAACTGCCCGGCTTGCAGATCGATTGGAAAAGCTAATAACTGGTGATACCTATCTGCCCAAGGCGAATTGGCCAAGACCATAGCAACGATGGTAGCGGCAAACAATAAAAGACTAGCGTTCGGCTTCTGTATAGCGAAGCGACGCAACGGTTTAAGGATAACATTAATCGTACGGTCCATAAATAATAAGTTAGATGAAGGTCTTCAACAATTGATCGTACTATGACTATTCCCTTTCCCTCCCAAGAGGGAAACGGGATATCATCTTGAAATACCTTCAAGTGTTTTTTCTATTAATTGACAGCTTTGGCTTTTCCTGCTTGCTCCAGGTTATAAGCGCTGCGTGTGAGTTTCTCTACCCAGATGACAAAGATACCAGTTAAAATTAAATTAAACACAATAGTTAACACAGAAATTATCAACATAGGGCCACCTAATCCATATCCCAAGGCTATGAAAATAACGCCGGCTCCTACCTCTCCACGGGTAAACATACCGATAGACAGCGCCAAACGCTCCCGTTTCATCCGGTCACGGTAGAAAAACAAAGGAAATAGTTTACCGATATTGGATAAGAATGAGACGATTACGACGTGTAAAGCGATCATTGACCATGACATCATCGGCTGGGAACCTGTCACCGTAGTTACTTCCGCCGCTTGCTGAGCGAAATCCACGCCCATAAACACCGGCATGCTCACTCCGACAAGGAACATAAAGAGATAAGAGATAAAATCGGACACTTGATGCTCGATCTTGGTATCGATATGCTTATGCCGCATGATCATACCTACGACAAACGCAGGTAAAAGTACCTCGATATGGATGCTAGCCTCCTCTCCGTACATATGTTTCGATACCAGATAAATCACTTGCGTGATACCAAACGTCACAACGGCATAGAACAAGATGGCTTTCCAGTCTTGACGTACATTATAATATCCCATTTTCTTCCAGCCCAGGATCAAGAGCAATACCACAACCAGAATAATGACCCCCAATTGCCAGCGCAAGCCGATCATCATGATTTGCAACGGGATCATCAACAGGATCGTATCCAAGTCGTCGAAGATCGCCAATACCTGTACTTTCTTATATACCCAAGAGGCTTTTAGCCCGGCGGCGGCCAACATCGTAAACAAGATACCCGCCGAGGTAGGCGCGGCGAACCGGCTTAGCAACAGGTTCTCCTTCCAAGCGTCCCAACTTCCCCATAAATCGCCCGGAAGCAAGACAAACATATAATATAAAGCCACGAATATCCACGGAAACGCAGCCGTAGCCATCGCTATGAAATAATCTTCGGTATAAGACTTCCACCGGGTCTTATCAATCTCGAACTCACGCCCCACATTAATCATGATAAACGCAAGGCAAATAAACAAAAATGTATTAGAGATCGTCTTTACCAGCGAATACTGTTCCCCAACCATAGCGGGAAGCATTTGCGACACGACCAAACCCAACACTAGAAAAAAAGAGAATAAAAGAACTTTTTTCATTCAGATAAAACTATATTAATATTTACACAATAAAATGCAGGGGCAGGGTTCCTCATGAGCCTTGTCTCTACAAAAAACAATTGAAAATTGAATTAGTTGATCGCTTGCTACTCTTTTAGATAAGCGGTCTCAACCTTTAACAAACGATTTTTGAGGCGTTCAGCCTCTCCTTTACGGATACGAAGCGTCATCTCGCAATCCATCTCGAACTTCTGTGAGATGATAGCGGGGTTATCCTCTTTTACGATACGCATGATCCCGTTCAGGTATGGATATTCGAAAACGACCGTGATGTCCTCGTCTACCGTACGTTCCTCGATCTCTGCGGCGGAGATAGCCTCGGCGGCGGCCGTGCGATAAGCGACGATCAGCCCGCTGGTTCCTAACTCGATTCCACCAAAGTAACGTACTACGACAATCAATAAATCGGTCAGCTCATTCGAGTTGATCTGTCCGAGGATCGGTTTCCCGGCCGTGGAAGAAGGCTCCCCGTCATCGTTGGCCCGGAACGTCTGCCGCTCTGGACCTAACATATACGCCCAGCATACATGGCGGGCATCATAATATTGTTTACGGTATTTCTCCAGTTGCTCCTTCACCTCTTCTACCGTACGCACGGGGATAGCATACGAGATAAAGCGGCTGCGCTTCTCGGTATAATATCCCTCGGCTACTTGCTTGATGGTCTTGTAACTGTCGTCTGCCATAAATCAATCCGGTATTTTAGTGTTAGACACTTCCTCCCGGTACGCCCGGAAATCTTTCATGATCTCTTCGATCTCCTCGATGAAATAAGGATCTTTCACCTTATTCCTCACCTCCTCATAATAGGTCTCTATGGCAGCCAACGCACATACGTCCTGCCCTCTCAGCACGAAGTAAGGTTCCTCCTTCTCCACGCACTGCTTGATCATTTGTATAGGATTCTTCATTTTTTCTTATTTGCTATATCTAACTCTTCTTTCAAGAACGGAGCCGTAAACCCGACACCACTCTTCGCTAAAGCCTCCGGAGTCCCTGTGAAAAGGACATTACCTCCACGGCGACCGCCCTCGGGGCCCATATCGATCAAGTAATCGGCGCTTTTGATAACATCGAGGTTATGTTCGATAACGATGATCGTGTTGCCTTTATCCACCAACTTGTTCAATACCCCCAGCAAGACCCGGATATCCTCGAAGTGCAGACCGGTGGTAGGTTCATCCAATACATAAAGCGTCTTTCCCGTATCCCGCTTCGCCAGCTCGGTAGCCAGCTTGACACGTTGGCTCTCGCCACCGGATAAGGTAGTAGAGGGTTGCCCCAACTTGATATATCCCAGACCTACATCCTGCAGGACCTTGATCTTGGATAAGATAGTCGGGATATTCTCGAAGAACTCCACTGCCATATTAATCGTCATATCCAAGATATCCGCAATTGATTTCCCACGAAAACGAACCTCTAGGGTTTCCCGGTTATATCGCTTGCCGTGACAATCCTCGCAAGGCACCAGCACATCCGGAAGGAAATTCATCTCGATCGTCTTATAGCCATTTCCCTTACAGGTCTCACACCGTCCGCCCGATACGTTAAAAGAGAAACGTCCCGGTTTATACCCTCTCACCTTCGATTCCGGAAGTTCCACGAACAGATTCCGGATATCCGAGAATACCCCCGTATAGGTAGCTGGGTTGCTCCGGGGGGAACGACCGATCGGAGATTGATCCACATTCACGATCTTATCGACATGCTCGATTCCCTCGATGACGTCGTATGCCAAGGGGTCTTCCAGCGAGTGATAGAAATGCTGGCTCAAGATCGGTTGCAGCGTGCGATTTATCAAGGTAGACTTTCCGCTACCCGACACACCCGTGACGCAAATAAGCGTACCCAAGGGAAAAGACACGTCCACATGCTTCAGGTTATTGCCACTGGCTCCCTTGATCGTAATAAACTGCCCGTTGCCTTTCCGACGCTCGGCAGGAACGGCTATCTCCGTGTTTCCATTCAGATAGGAAGAGGTCAAGGTATCTACACGCAACATCTCCTTGGGCGTTCCCTCAAAGACGACCTCACCACCCAGACGGCCCGCTTTAGGCCCCATATCCACCACGTAATCGGCACTCAGCATCATATCCTTATCATGCTCCACGACGATCACGGAGTTTCCCGTATCACGCAATTGTTTCAGGGAATTAATCAAACGGACGTTGTCCCGTTGGTGTAAACCGATACTCGGCTCATCCAATATATAAAGTACGTTCACCAATTGACTTCCGATCTGGGTAGCCAAACGGATACGCTGGCTCTCACCGCCAGACAAGGTAGCGGAACCCCGGTTCATGGAAAGATAATCCAATCCCACATCCAGCAAGAAGCGCAGGCGGGAGCGTATCTCCTTCAATATCTCCGTAGCGATCCGAAGCTGTTTCGGGTCCAGCTTCTCCTCGATACCCTCCAGCCACTCGTATAATTCCGAGATATCCATGGCCGACAACTCGGCGATATTCTTTCCCGCTATCCGGTAGCTCAACGCCTCCTTATTCAATCGCCAGCCGTTACATTCCGGACAAGTGGCCATCTTGATGAATTGTCCCGCCCATTTCTGCGCCGAGGCGGATGCCTCGCTCTCCTGTTGCATCAAGATATACTTGGCGACTCCCTCATACGACAAAAAATAGTTAGACGATCCTAACGAGTCATTCTTGATCTGCAACCGCTCGTCCGTACCGTTCATGATCTCGTCCATCGCCTCCTCGGGAATATCCCGTATAGGCGTCTTGATCGTCACGCCATGCTTTTGGCAAAGCGCCTCAATCTGCCAGAATATCAACGAATTCTTATATTTACCCAAAGCGACGATGCCACCGCTATATATACTTAAGGATGGATCGGGAACGATCTTGTCCATATCCAACAAATTGACCTGTCCTAAGCCTTTACATTTCGGACACGCTCCTTGAGGGGAGTTGAACGAGAAATTATGCGGAGCCGGCTCACTGTAAGACAATCCGGTCACCGGGTCCATCAAGCGACGACTATAATGGCGAACCTCGTTAGTCTCGGCATCCAGTATCAGTACAAGGCCATCGCCTTGCTTCATGGCGATCTTCAAGCTCTCTTTCAAACGGCGCTCGTCTGCCTCGGAGACAATCATCTTATCGATCACTACCTCGATGCTGTGCATCTTATAACGATCCAGCTTCATCCCATGGAAGATCTCTTTCAACTCGCCATCGACACGGACGTTCAGATATCCTTTTTTACGTATCTGCTCGAAAAGTTCCTTATAGTGCCCCTTACGATTACGGACCAACGGAGCCAAGAGATACGTTTTCTTCCCGTTGTATTCATCCAAGATCAGCCGTAAGACTTGATCCTCGGTATATTTCACCATCTTCTCCCCGCTCAAATAGGAATAGGCCTCTCCCGCCCTAGCGTAAAGCAAACGGAAAAAGTCATAGATCTCGGTAGTCGTACCGACAGTGGAACGAGGATTCTTATTGGTTGTCTTTTGCTCAATGGAGATAACCGGACTCAGGCCCGTTATCTTATCCACATCGGGTCTCTCCATATTCCCTAAGAAATTCCGGGCGTAAGCCGAGAATGTCTCCACATACCGCCTTTGTCCCTCGGCGAAAATCGTATCGAACGCCAATGATGACTTGCCGCTACCACTCATGCCGGTAATCACCGTCAACTTATTCCTCGGAATCTCTACATCTATATTCTTCAGATTATGAACACGTGCGCCAAGTATGGATATGCGCCCGCCTTCCAATGCCTGCTTATCTTTTATCATCTTTTACCTATCTGGTTTTAGGGGCCGTAAAGATACGAAAAAAACAGAAGCCAATCAAACTTTCCGGCAAATCATAGTGTAATCTCCGCCACTTCCTCCAGCCTGTTTGTTCCCTACGGGAAGACCTCGCAGTATCCACCGTAAGGAACCAGGGTTTCTATTTATCCTTCACCTCTGGCTGGGGAGAAGGAGCCTGTATGTTCTCATAAAACCTCTTTTTCTCCTCGTTACTTTTTTGGACAAGGCTTGTCACATATACCGTAAATATTGGAAACATCATCATGCCCAAAGCAGCCAATACGACTGAGAGGACTCGTCCCGTAACCGTAATAGCGGATATGTTAGAGCCAACCGTCGTCACATCCATAAACGCCCACCATAGAGCGTCCCCATAATTAGCCACCAACGGGTTCACCTTATGCTCCAAGACAAAAAATATAAGACTTGAGAAATAAACCGTGGCCAACAACATCGTCAAGTAAGAAACAAACAAGCCCGACGCCTTATTGTACGACAACCATCCCACCACGATCGCCAACGCATATCCGCCCCGCACCAACGGAATGAACCGGATCAGATAGCCCAGCTCGCCCGAAAACGAAATGTGGTAATAGTCGAAGATATTCAAGTAGGGTATCGACACCAGCAGGAACAGCCAGTGTGTAGCCCAATACCTCCATTTCCGCTCCGCCAGCAACAGTTCGAGTATAAAGTCGAACAGGAAAAACATACAGATCCAGAACTGTATGCGCAAATAGAGCGGCTGGGTAATAAACGAAACATTCCGGAATGCGTCGATCGAAATACCGACCACCAGAAACAGAGACAGAATCAATATCACTACATGCAATACGGCATAGACCCGCCCGTACTTACGATGCGCCGAGTTCACAAAATCGAAGTTCATACATCTTAATTTTATCCGACAGATAAAACAAAGCGCGGCAAACATTGTTTATGCTGTGTCGGAAGATTGCTCCCCTATATTTTTTTCATTCTTAAAAACTTTTTGTATCATGGCAAATATCGGAAAAACTGTAAAGTTAGGTGTATTTACCTTAGCCATCATGAACGTTACAGCCGTGGTTTCGCTTCGCGGACTACCGGCAGAAGCGATCTACGGAGTAAGTTCCGCGTTTTATTATTTGTTCGCCGCTATCGTATTCTTGATCCCCACCGCATTGGTAGCCGCCGAACTCGCCGCAATGTTCCAAGACAAGCAAGGCGGTGTGTTCCGTTGGGTAGGCGAAGCCTACGGTAAGAAGATCGGTTTTCTGGCTATCTTTCTGCAATGGGTGGAAAGTACGATCTGGTATCCGACCGTATTGACGTTCGGTGCGGTCTCGCTGGCATTTATCGGCATGAACGATGCGCACGACATGGCATTGGCATCCAACCGGTTCTATACGCTCGCCGTCGTTCTGATCATTTATTGGGCAGCCACATTCATATCATTGAAAGGTATGGGCTGGGTAGGTAAAGTGTCGAAAATCGGCGGTCTGGTGGGGACAATCATTCCCGCGGGACTGCTGGTGCTGCTCGCCATCATTTATCTGAGTACCGGCGGACAGTCGCAAATGGATTTCAGCGGTAATTTCTTTCCCGACCTGTCGCATTTCGACAATCTGGTTTTAGCCGCCAGTATCTTCCTATTCTACGCCGGTATGGAGATGGGCGGTATCCACGTGAAAGATGTGGAGAATCCTTCGAAAAATTATCCGAAAGCGGTATTTATCGGTTCTGCTATCACGGTATTGATTTTCATCTTGGGTACATTCTCGCTGGGTATCATCATTCCAGAGAAAGATATTAACCTGACACAAAGTCTGTTGGTCGGCTTCGACAACTATTTCCGCTACATCCACGCCTCGTGGTTGGGTCCGGTCATTGCCGTAGCTCTGGCATTCGGCGTACTGGCAGGTGTACTGACTTGGGTTGCCGGTCCGTCGAAAGGTATCTATTCCGTAGGAAAAGCCGGATACCTGCCCCCCTTCTTCCAGAAAGCCAACAGCAAAGGTGTTCAGAAAAACATTCTTTACCTGCAAGGAGGAGCCGTAACGGTTCTCAGTCTTCTGTTTGTGGTAATGCCTTCGGTACAAAGTTTTTATCAGATATTATCGCAACTTACCGTACTGCTGTATCTGATCATGTACCTGCTGATGTTCAGCAGCGCCATATACCTGCGATATATCCTGAAAAAAGCCGATCGTCCGTTCCGTATCGGTAAGAAAGGCAACGGGCTGATGTGGTTTGTCGGCGGGCTCGGCTTCTGCGGTTCTCTGCTGGCGTTCGTCCTCAGTTTCATTCCTCCGGGACAAATCGAAGTGGGCAGTAATGCCGTATGGTACACCGTACTCTTCCTCGGCTGTATCATCGTAGTTGCCGCTCCGTTTATCATCTACGCCCGTCGCAAACCGTCGTGGGTAGACCCGAACAGCCAATTCGAACCGTTCCATTGGGAAGAGCAACCGGCATCTGCCCCGTCGCAATCCCAACCGACGGCAAAACCGGATGAAACTTCTCAAAAGCAACAACCCAAACAATAAACTTACCCGGGCAATACGGTTCTATCCGACTGACGAATCGTATTGCCTGTGTTTACCGAATTTCAGTTATGGAACCGAAAAAAATAGAAACGATTTTGGTTTTACCTTCCGATGAAGGGACCGAAAAAATGAACCCGACCCTACTTAAAAATATCGTACCGGGACGTTTCAATCCGTTTACCGCTATCTGTTACAACCGACAACGCTACATTGCACCGACGGCGGAAGCCAGCGACGAGACGATAGGCTTCGGATTCAATCCCGACAATTCAGCCAAGAATCCGAACGGGCTGCAATGGGTCACGACTTCGGCGGGGATTCCGCAATTGTGCGACGAACAGGAGGAATGGATGCGCGACAGCATTTACAAAATACTGGAACTTCGGATAAAACTGCCCGCACGATACCGCCGGATGCCGGCACGATACCGGGTATTCGACCGGTACGATTTCCGACAGGTGATGCTCCCCGAATCGGCAGGGAGCGTAGAGGTAATCACCGGAGCTTACAACGGTGCCAAAGGGAAAGCCCTGCCCTACTCGCCCAGCCACCTGATGCAGGTAGAATTGAGACGGGGCGGCACGGCAATGTTCCGCTTTCCCTCCGGGTTCACCACTTTCCTTATCGTGACAAGCGGCAGTATAAAGGTAAACCGGCGAATCAGCATAGGTACCGACCGGCTGCTGTTTTTCGGACGCGAAGGAGAAACTTTCCGGCTGGAAGGTGAAAGTGCATGTTCGGTATTCATCGCATCCGCCGAACCGATCTACGACGCATCCGAAACCTTATCGGAAAAAGAGGAACATTCAACTTCATTACAAACGACATTCTAAATTTTTCAACAATGAATACCATCCTATTTTACGAATCGGACTCGAAGAGAGCACGGGAGACTGCTCAGAAAATAGCCGAAGAGCTGCCGAAAGATTCGTACAAAATATTACCGGCGTGCGATATGAACGTCGATTGCCTGAAAGAAGGTGACTTGTTTTTATTCGGATTGTCATCGTGCGGCGACGACAACGGACGCAATGCGGAATGGACACGTGTTGCCGATTTGCTGAAAGGTTGCGACCTGCATGGAAAAAGATTCGGTATATTCGGCTACGGCAAACGTCCCGACGGCAATTACCTTTGCGGCCATGCCGGTACGCTATACGACGTATTGCTGCAAACCGGTGCGACTCCCGCCGAACAAATCGACGACACAGCCGAATACACGAAAAAATTTCCGGGAGTGGTGATCGACGATGCCGACAACGGCGAGACATCCGTGAACATGGTAAAGCAGTGGACACGCATGCTTAACAATAATCCGAACTCGATTCCGGTAGATGCGGAGGCATAGGATTCCGGGAAAAACGGTGTGTCAGAATAATACGTTATATCTTAACCATTCTGACGCACCGGAAAGGGGTTGCTTCAAAACTTGCATTTTGAAACACCCCCTTTTATCAAAAAGAACACATTACAGATATGCCGATAAAAATTATTTGCTTCCGAATGTAAATCTCAACCCGAGATTCAAATTGAAATTAAGAGGTTTATCCTTGTAGATCGTCTTCACCGGCGACCCGTCGTTAAAATAGTAGCTTAGCCCCGGCTCGACATAAATCCCTATCAAAGAGATGAAATTGTACTGCACACCTGCCGAGAGATTGACCGACCATTGCAACGGATCGACGACAACCGATTCGTTCTCGGTCCTCTTCACCTGATTTTCGAGAACATACTTTTTCTTTACATTCCCCGATACGCATTTTTCTCCGAGGCATCCCGTCGAAGCATAGAGATCGAATCCTTTCCACGAAAACAGGGTGAATTTCAGATTGAGCGGTATGCCGATATAATGCAAGGTCTGCTCTCCGGTGAAATAATGGCTTGCACTCCCTTCGCGTATGTCCGAGGAGAGGTTGGTATAGGTCACCCCGCTCCCGATACCGAACCAGCGGTTGATCTTATAGGCAACCGATACGCCGGTCGTGACAGGCAGCCGGTGTTTTATCTCGGTCTGTATCTCCTGTCCCTGATTGTAGAGAAGGATACCGAGTTTCGGGCTGTCTTCCCAATCGGATGCATCCGGACCGAGCCCCGCCACCATATTGCCGTCGGTGAAACTCCGGTGGAGCGTAGCACCCGTCCCCCCGGTCGTGAATACGCCGAACGACAGACGGCGTGACTTACGGGTATCGGCGTGAGCGATATAATCGCTATGATAATCAAGGCTTTTCTTACGAAGAGCTTTGTCCGTACTTTTTTGTCCGGGCAAATGCGTATCGGCAGCGGG
>ERZ780177.2833-NODE-2833-length-13800-cov-3.280466_pt1 | contig 13800 bp, 6 predicted proteins | sample MGYA00510973_ERZ780177 | MGnify/ENA primary metagenome ERZ780177 (study PRJEB29588, sample SAMEA2144396) | human gut metagenome | biome: human gut; feature: human-associated habitat; material: faeces | place: Denmark | collected 2008/2010 ...
TAAGAATAAAGTTGGTTTCATATTTAGTTATTATTTAAAAAGGTTAGTGTATCCTTGTTTTGATTACGGGGCAAAATTACAAAAAATAAAGTCAAGAAAGGTAGACAATTGGTTCATATTTTAGCTCTATCGTACAAAACCCGCCATTAGAACGGATAACCGATAGCAAAATGCCATGCCATGCCATCTTTAAACTTCGGAATATTATAATATCCCTTCTTACCTGTATCATACGGATCATGCAGTGCCACTCCCCAGTCGAAACGGAAAACAAGGAAGTCCAGGTCGTAACGCAGACCGGCACCGGTACCCAAAGCAACCTGTTTCGGGAAATTCTTCAACGTCAGCTGTCCATCAGGACGGTCTTTATCCTTACGCATCAACCAGACATTACCTGCATCGAGGAAGATAGCTCCGTGCAGGTCGCCGAGAATACGGAAGCGGTATTCCACGTTTGCTTCCATACGGATATCGCCCACGTGGTTGATATAGGAATACTTTTTCTCTTTATCGGGTGGATAGCCACCGGGCCCGATACTGCGGGCAGAATAGGCACGGATACTGTTGGCGCCACCAATATAGAACTGTTCGGTATAAGGCGCAGTCGTTGCATTTCCGTAGGACCAGATTACTCCTCCTGCAATACGGGAAGCAATCATCTGGTTCTTGTCTATCCTGTAGTGATAGCGGAATTCCGAATTCAGCTTCAGGAATTGTGCGAAAGGTACTCCCAGCAATTTCTTGTCTTCCTTGCTGAAAGACTGTCCGAATGCCTTATAAATCAAAGAGGTCAGATTACCGGCAGATCCGAATGTAGTCTGCCACCAGATGGGATTACGTACATTGCGAAGAGAAGCGTTATCATAGGTATAGGTATATTCCATCTTGGGAATAAACTGATTACGGAGACTGATGTAAAGAGCCGGGTTCTGAGCCTGTATTTCCTCAAAAGCCGCAGTCGGATTGCGCAACACATTAAATGTCAGTTGGAAGGGCGTGATACTATGCTTCCGGGTAGGCACAGGCTGAAAGTCATACGTGACGTTTCCACCGAAAGCAAGCAGTTTGTAGTACTTGGCACGGTTCATCTGGTCTATGTAGACACGGAAGGTGGTGGAAGCCGGGAAGTCATATTCCTTGGTACCCATCCGGGGGAAGACGATACGTGGGAAGGTAAGTGCAGAAGATAGGCCCAACTCGTAGCTATTCATCAGCGAACTGCTATTCTTACCCGTCTGCCATTCATAAGAACCGTTCACTTTCACATTCCAGGTTTCACCACCACCGAAGACGTTGTTCTTCGTTACGGTGAAGGCGGCACCGGGACCGGTCTGGTTATTGCTCTTCATTGTGACATTAAAGTCCAATTCGGCATCATACGGTTTATCCAACATGGCACGGATATTCACATCCAGCGTATCAGAAACGAGTGCCGTATCGCGGGGTGTGTACTGCATCTCCAGATAACGGAAGATGCCCACACTTGCCAGACGCTCCTGGATACGGGTTTGCCGGTATTGGCTATATAGCTTTTCCGGACGACGGCGCATACCTCCCTTGTCCAGTTCCTGGCGTTTCCGTTGGTAACCTTGGTAGTTCAACCAACGGTGGAGCATATTGGGACGTATCTTCAGTTTATCGTAATAGTGTATCCAGAAAGTCTTGTAGTAAAGACTGTCATTGGGCATTTGTCCTTGCGGGCCGTGGAGGTAGAAATTAGTTTTACCTACAAAGAAAGGGCGTTCGGCGTCCTTCGGCATACCGGGAACAGGAATCATGCGCAGGCTGACGTGCCCACCGGGAACGAGAGTTGTATCGGCCTGGTAAGTCAGGTAGTCAGGGCGAAAATAATAATACCCCATATTACGCAGCAAACCGCTGATGCGGGTACGTTCACCATCAAGATCAGTAACATTGAACTGTTCACCCGGACTGATCAGGGAGCGCCGGCGGCCAAGGTTGATAATCTGCATCGTCGTACTATTGAATCCCCGATAATATACGGTATCAATGAAGTACGGGTTACGCATATCGACCGTGTATTGCAATTTAGCTTTCAGACTGTCCTTAGGATTAACGAAAGTTTGATAACTTACCGTGCCATTGAAGTACCCATAATCATGCAGGATATTCGTCGCTACTTTCTGCCGGATGTCCGGATTAACGGAAGATATGAGCACGGGGGTGGCGGCAAAGCGATTGAATATCCACTTACCAAAACCTTTTTTGTACTTCGCAAAACCATTATACACCCACAGTCCGAATGGAAAAGGGATGCGGTATTCGGAGCTACCGAGCAGGGAGTTATTGGGAGCTTTGGCAAGGGCGGCTTCCACTTCTTCCATAGCAGTCTCGCCTACCTTGGTATCAGAGCGGTTCTCTACAATCATCGGCTTCTGACCGGTGTAGAGCACTTCGCCTTCGGGCAGGTGCTTAGTAGTGGAGCAGGCTGCCAGAAGCAGGGTTGCAAGGAGGATGTATACGAGTTTCTTCATTTTGATTCTTTAAATTGCGCTATTGTTATTTCTTTTACACTATTCGCTCACAGGTTCTACTTTCTTCTTTCTCTTGAATATGAACAGCTCACTCAGGCGGTCCATCTTACGGCGAAGCACAAGGCCGACACCTGTCTCGGTTATCTCGCCATCGAGCACACTTTCATAGTTTTTATTGTGGAACACGCGGACATAGCGTGTACCGCTATTGTCCAAACGATATTCCAAAGAAATATTATCGATGAATGATTCCACGTCATTCGTTGCATTAGCGCCACTGGATACTTTTCCACCGATTACAATCTGTATACGATCATTGAAGAAACGCTGAGAGTAGCGGAAACTATAGTCCGTCTGTTTATCACCCGTTTCAGCAGCGGTACGGTCTTCAATGCCGACACTGAGAGAAGCGTTCTTCAGATTTCCGGTCAGCGCATTAATCTGACTTTGCAGCACGCTGTTCAGTGCGGAACCCATAGTTAAGCCACCACCTTTTCCGCTGTTATAAAGATACATACCTGTGGCAAGCATGGTAATGGCTTGCTTGCTTCGTTCACCGCCTCCCATTCCTGCCAGTTCGCCCTGTACGGTAGCATCATCGGGAGCACTCAGATTAAAGCTTAAATCAGGGTTCTCCAAACGGTTCTTGATGCTGATGGAAACGTCGAAGTTCACCATGCGCGAACCGCCGTCATCGCCATCGGATACAGAAGCGCGGACACGTTCCGTAGCAGTCAGGTTGAGTGAAGGGTTCATCGGATTACCCGTCCAGTCCACATAACTTCCATTGACAAACTGGAACTCTTTCAACGGGATAACGGGCAGGGCATATTTCATCATACCACCTATCAACGTATAGCGACCGGACAATGTGAGATCTCCTTGCGGAGTATATTGCAGATTCAGGTCACCTCCACCTTCCAGTTCCACACGACTACTGCGGTCGGGGCTAAGATCAGCACGCAAACGTACGGCATCATCGATGTGCACAGACATCAACATGTCCATACCGCCGAGCGACATGGTGGGGACCTCAGTTGCCTGCACCGAAGTAGTATCCGTAAAGGAAGTGAACGTGACAAGTTCACCCAAACGGTCTTCTACAGTCAGAGGAGAGTCAGTCAACACATAGGTCACATCTGTGTTACCCAGCAGATTCATGTTTCCACGCATGGTCAGTCCATCCAGCGGACCACGTACAGTAGCATTTAAATCTACAAAGATTTTGCCGTAAATCATACTTTCCTTGGTACGGGGAGCATCAAGCAAAGTGTAGTTCTGTGCACGCAGGTTCAACTTCGCTGTCGGATTTTCCATATTGCGGAAGTCCACGTTCCCGTCTATCGTAAAGGGATTCCGGCTGGTGGTGTATATGGCAAACTTATTAAAGATAAGTTGATTATTCTCTATCTTCAACGGACGATTGTCAAACCAGTAACGTGCACCTGCCTGACGGGCATAGACGGACACGCTGTCCAATGAGAGGTCACCGCTCAGTTTAGGCTTCTCCATGGCACCGCTGATATAGAGTCCGCCGTCGATGTCACCGGTAAAGGCAACTACCTGGTCGGGCATGAAAGCATTGGCAAGCGAGAGTGGGAAATGCTCAAAAGTAGTGTTGACTTCAACCGAATCGCGCCCATTCTTCTGGGTCAAGACGGCATCAGCGGTCATTACCTCCTGATCTCCCGACCGGAAATAGGCATTCAGATAGTGTGTACCTTTATCACCCGGAAGCCAAGTGGCACCCAATCCGATGTTACCTACCGGCTGGCGTTCGTAAGTCAGCTTTTCCACACCGGCCTCAGCGGAAACTTGCAGTGAGGTTGCGGTCTGTATATAGTTGGCTTCTGCCGAGAAAAGTCCCGTGATGCGGGGCATATATGGCAGAATACCGCTCAGTTTATCCAGGCGGAAACGTATGAGTTCCAAATTGATATTCTGCAAGGAAACGGTGTCGGAACGGTCGGACTGCATGCGGAAGCAAAGTCCATCGTCGCTATCCATATCCACATTGGCATAAACGCGCATATTCTTATGCAAGTAAATCCAGTCGCTGTTATCTACAAAGCGGAACTTCTGGAAAGCGATAATAGGCTCGGCAGGTGTCAAGCGGAAGGCAATACCATTACCCCTACCCCGGCCCTCTATCAAAGGACGGGCATTGATACCCAGATCGAGTCCGGTATCTCCCTTCGCATCCACATAATTCAAGGTCAGTTCGGCATCTTCATTACGGATTTCACCCGTCAGTGTACTGCGAAAGACAAACTGCGGGTTCTTTGGACCATTAATGACACCACCCTGTAACTTCATGCGTGCAGTATCTTGGCTGATAGCGAAGAAAATAGTATCCAGTTGCAGGGAGTCCATACGCAAACCATGTATAGCAGTACGCCCATTGATACCTCGTCGGGGGGTAGTGCCGAAACGCAACACAAAATCATCAAAAGAAATATCTTTAGTTGCCAGGAAATAACTGACAGGGTTCTGTTTACCGGCTTTCAGTTGCATACCGGCTGAGGGCAGTGCTTTCCGTAATTCTGCATGATCGAGTTGCTTCAATTCTATCTGCTTGGTAAGAAGCGTAGAAAAGGCAGTACCTTGTTCCAGCAATTTCTTCAGTGTGCTACGGGCACGGAACTGAAAGTCGAGGTCGCCTGCATCCATGCTCATCTTGATAGAGTCATGGCGTGCTTCGGCACCAAGAGTGAAAGCGAAAGGATGCTTCAACGGCTTGGGAGAAATTCCTAACTCATGTAAACCGACATTCTCCACATTCATAGCCACCTTGCCATCCAGGTATTTACGATCAAGGCGCATATCGGCATCCGCCTGCATTTTCAGCAGGGCATTGTCGCTCGTCATGTGTACAGTGGCTAGAGCGGATTTCAATCCGGCTGTCAGGTCAATACCGGAAATATTCCAGTGTCCGTATTGTAATTCGCCGAGAGAAGCTTGTACAGCAGCCACGGTACGGTGGTTGGCGGGATCGAATCCTTTTCCTTTAGCGGCAACCTTAGCCGAAAGGGTATAAATAGAATCTTTAGGTAAGAAGTGGTGTACTTGCAAGGCGTCCACATGAAGGTCTGCCTGATAAGCTTCAGTGGCAGTGTTATAGTGCGCCAACAAGTTCAATAGCCCTTCACGTTCTTTCAACTTAAGCGTAGCATCATACTTAGGTCCATCCATGCCAAGACGTGCTGCCAAATGCATACTGTCCGGCACTACTATGGAGCCATCCGGAGTGACGCCTGTCAGTCCGGTAAGGAAATTCAGATTTTGTGTCCGGATATCGAAGTCAATGCTTCCGTTGCGCGTCAGACTGTCGGTAAGATTCCAAATTTCACCACCACCATTCAAGGTAAAAGCACTCGGCAGATCGATGTTGAAGCGGGAAATCTGCATCTGCTTAAAGTTACCTTCCGTACCGGCACGGATAGTAAGGGGGCGGAAAGGATATGCATCCTTGAATGTATCAGGTAAATCACCAGCAAAGAGCATCACATCCTGCTTGCCGATGCGGGCATTGAAACGAGCGGAGAGTCGTCCGGAAGTGGGAATTTCCACCAGTTCCCAATAAGTCTGGGCAGTGAAATCCATTTCACTGTGTGGGGTAAGTAATTTTAAGGAAGGCACCTGAATGACTGTGGAATCAGCATATACCCTTCCCGTCAGTGAAGTGACGCTCAAACCGGAACGCTCGTTCATGGAGAATTCCCGGATAACGGCATTGATATTCCGTCCATGATAAAGCACAGAGTCCACCCCAATACGAATATCCCGCAAGGCAATGTGCGAAGCATCAAATCCGGGAGCAGGTTTCACACCGGTGCTATCAGTAGCCGCAAGACTACCGGTATCTATCAGACTATTAATGGCACTGAGCAATTGGCTGCCCGTGTCATAGTTCACCGTAGTACTGCTCAATTCAAATTTCTTCAGACCGTACATCTGTCCGCCCAAGTCAGCAACCGCATCATCTACCTCTGCATCACCCAGACGGGCAGCAAGACGCATGGAATCCAACGGCATTTGCAAATCAACGGAAACGTTTTTCAGTGCCAACTTGTGCAAGGCTACTTTCCAACTAAGGGCGGTAGTCGCAGTGTCCGGTTCGGCAGTGGTAGTATCATTCATCACAACGAGCATATGAGTATCACTCAATTCCACACGATTGATGACGGCATCCTCTTTCTTCAGGTCTATGCCATGGCTTTCAAGGAAGAAACGTCCCAATACACCACGTATGCGGATCCCCTCTATCAGATCGGCAGAGTTCAGGAAAACTCCGTTCACGGTTACCTCATCCACTTCTACTTGCCCACGTATCAACGGCCATGCCTGCACGCGCACGTTCAGGCTTTCCAGGGTTAGCAAAGTATCAGGAGTTTGTTTCACGGCAAGAGAGTCACCGGGAGCTGAGGATATTTGTTTATCTGCCTGTATAGGCTGAATAACCTGCACACCACGTACCAAAAGGTTCAGCGGAAAGCGGAGGTCAATGCGTTCAACAGATATATCCATACCCGTTGCCTCGGATGCGATGGCAGTAGCTTGCTTCCGTATCAGGTTCTGTACGGGAGGGATATAAAGCAATACCATCAGTATTGCAAATAATATGATAGGGGTAAGTAGTATCCACACTACCCATTTTAACCATTTTCTTCTCATTAGGACGTCAATCGATAGTCAGTGTTTAAATCGTTACAAAGTAAACAAATTCCAACGACATTTGGTTGATGCAGAAGACAAAAAGGCTATTTATTCCACTATCCGGCACTTTATACCACGAGGGTCGTTGCCAATATTCAACGCCCGTCTGAAAATTACTTCACTTTCTCACGTACCCACTAACGACAGTCAGACGGTGTCATACCGTACATATGAGTGAAGGTTTTCAGGCATGATCAAGGGCATGTTCAAGATCATGAAAGAGACACTACTCACAAAATTTCCCTTTGCACATATTTTTCAATATTTATCCTTGCTGTTTATCAATAAATCCCCTACCTTTGCTTCCATCAAATAGATATGACAAGTATGTTCCGGCAATCAACAGACAGGCTCACGGTATGGCTATTCGCCCTCTGCCTCCTCTTTCCTTTCAGTAAATTGTCTTCTGCATGGCGTAATACAGCCACGCAGGATAAGGCTTTTTCAATTTCAGCTGTATCAAAAGCATCTCCTGACAGCATAATGCCTGAACGCCTTACGTTTCCCGATTCCGTGGCACTTGCAGCACCCGAAACTGCCGGAAGGAGCGTTTCTTCTCTTGTAGCTTACTTGAAACAGCATCTCAGCACAGACGACCAACTGGCACGCGCCATCTACACCTGGGTTTCAAGAAATATTAAATACAATGTGTACATAACCTATACTTCTCGCAACGAGGAAGCGGATGAGACGAAAGAAATACAAAAAATATTATCCGAACGCAAAGGTATTTGCCAGGATTATGCGTTACTTTTTAAAGCACTGGTGAAGGAAGCGGGAATGGATGCTTATGTTATTGATGGCTATAACCGCAGGGACGGTGCCTTACTGCCCGACCCACATGAATGGTGCGCAGCCAAAGTAAGTGGGAAATGGTATATGTTTGACCCTACATGGGGCGCTGGATTTGTGGAAAACTACCAGTTCATTCCTTCCCCGAATCATCGTTTCTGCAAGCTGTTACCGGATACATTACTGAAAACACACATGCCTTTCGATCCGATGTTCCAGTTCCGCGAACGTCCACTGAGCTATGAAGAGTTTGATACAGGAGTTGTAGATGAACAACGCTCAGTACCGGTGTTCTATTGGGCGGATACATTGGCGCTATATGCACGGCAGGATACACTGGAAAGGCTGGTAAGTGTCAGACAGCGCATGTTATCGAACGGACGAAGTAATGATTTGGTTTATTATATGCTGGAACTTACGAGTAACAACATCCGCATCGCCGGCTACCAGAAGATTCTGAATGCTTACAATATGGCAATGGATTTACAGGGAAAAGCTACGGACGCCATCAATGAATTCGTCCGTTACCGGAATAAGGCATTTGAGCCCCTGAAACAGGATGCAGAAATTCAGGCGATGGTAGATGTCCCTGAGGAATTGATAAACCGGGCAGATAGTGCGATCAATAGCATCCGCACCGCACCGGAAAGATATAGGGAACCTATCCTGAAATTACGGGATCAGATAATGGAAGTGGCAACAACCGTATATAAACATAAACTTTTTCTGAGGCAGTACTTTAAGCTACCGGCCAAGCAGAGGAAAGGGATGTTTAAGCAGACGAAATAAAAAGGAAGGCTTGTTCAAGTATATCTTCTATCAGGTTTAGAGCAGCAAGCGATTTCTCTTTTATTTTTTCATCAAAAGGTACTCCACGTGAGGCTTCAAGCTCTTTCAATAAAGTAACAAGATCATTGGCTCCCAACAGAGTAAACAAAGGAAGCATCTTATGGCCCATAGCGGCAATGCCATCTGTGTCTTCTGTTTCCAATGCCTGTCGCAAGCGGTCAACATTCAGGCGTGTTTCTGTGACGAAACTTTCCAGTATGGATTTTGCCGCATCCGGATCATCACCGGAAAAAGCGGTAAGGGCGGAAAAATTCAAGGTAGAAGAAGGGGCGGCATCAACAGTAGCAATATCCGCTTGCAGCACACCAATCTCTGCAAGCAATTCATTCACCGTAAACGGCTTATGCAGACTTCCGGCAAAACCATGTTGCAGAAACTCCTCACGCTTCATATCACTACGGGCAGTAACGGCAATCACCGGAATTGTCTTGGCTTGCGGGATATTCGAAGCACGCAGCAGCCTCAGCAAATCGAAACCATTCATGGCAGGCATTTGCACATCGGTCAGCAGCACATCAAAAGTATCAGTACGGAGGGCTTCCAAAAGTTCATCCAGTTGCAGGCAGGTCACGGAAGTAATACCACTCTGTGCAAGCATGGCAGCAGTGAGAGTAAGCTGAATGCGGTCATCATCAATCAAGAGAATATGTAATGCAGGTATCTGAGTTTGTGAGTCCTCACTTGGTTGTTCATTCAAGGTGGAAGTGTCATTATCCAATGCCACCGGATACAGAGGTACCCGTAACGTGAATGTGCTCCCCTTTCCGAGTACGCTATCCACCTCAATACGTCCCTCCAGCAGTTGCACCAGCATACGAACAATGGACAGTCCCAGTCCGAATCCCTCCTCTCCCTGTGCTCCGGGCAGACGGGTGAATTCCTGGAAAATACGCTCACGGTCACCAGGATCCATTCCCTTTCCCGTATCGATAACAGAGAGTTTCAAATGGTTACCGGGAAAAACGGAATCGCCTTTCGGCACAAAAGAGGCGGTCAGGGTAATGCCGCCCTCTGAAGTAAACTTCACTGCATTAGAGAGCAGGTTATTGACAATCTGGCGTAAGCGCAATGGATCACTGATAAAAGCTCCTTTCAGTTCCGGATCTATCTCACACTTCAAAGACAATCCTTTGGCAGAAGTCAGTGGTTCGAAACTGACATAGATTTCTTCCAGCAAGCGTGCAGGATGAAAAGTAACACGATTTATCTCAGCTTTATTCAAGTCGAGGCGATGGAAGTCGAGCAAGTCGGTAACGAGCTTCAGCAGGTGTTCCGAAGAAGTTTTCATGTTGTCGAGATAGAAGCGTTGCCTTCCGTCAACGGTGAGCCGGGAGAGCAAGTCAGCATATCCCATAATGGAACCCAAGGAAGCCTTGAAATCGTGGGTAATGGCAAGCATCAACTTTTCGCGGGAGGCAAGCAACTCTTCGGCAAAACGATTGGCTTCTTCCAATTGACGCCGATAACGGTTACTACGGGTGACATCCCGCCAGATCATGACAAGAAAGATAACGGACAGCACAACAGCCCCGGCAGCAATACCCGAAATAATCGTTGCAGAACGATGCCGAACAGCTTTCTGATACTCAGCCTCTTCGCGGGCACGCATCAGGGTTTCCTGTTCATATCCTTTCAAAAGACTGTCGATACGAGCACTCAGTGCATGATCAAGACGTTGCAAAGTTCGCTTACGACGCTGCATCACACTATTGGTAGCCCTCTTCTGTTGGGCAACAGTGCGCAGCTTCGCGTGCAGGGAATCAACCGGATTATAAGCATCGAGTACAGTATCCGTAGCAACTTCAAGGGTTGTTTGCACCTGAACAGCTGAATCTTTGCGTGGTGGGACAAAGACTTCTCCCAAACGGCGGAAGAAACTTTTCTTCTTGGGTTGTGTCACAACCGTATCGCGACGGGCAATAACCCGGCGTTGTACACGTTGTTGGGTGATAATAGTATCCTGTTCGGCAATAATCTGTTCCACTTCACGGGCTGAAATCATGCTGTCATTGGCTTCGCTCAGTGTACGCAGCAGGCGGACGGTATTAGCATCCTTCTCTCTCAAAAGCCCTATCAGACTGTCCGTACGCAGAATATCACTATTATCCGAACTCATAAGATTCTCCATTTCCCGGTGCACGAAGAACAGGGAATAAAGCAAGACTGCCAGCAGGACAGCATAACCGGCAGCTATCTTCTTCTTGGAGACATTATTCATTTATCTTTCGTTTTATAGCGGAAACGCAACCAGAGCATAATACCCGCACTAGTCAGTCCGAACGGGAAGGCCATCCATACACCGACCGTACCCCAGCCCAGCACGAAACCGCATAAGTATCCTACAGGCAAAGATATAACAAAATAAGAAATAAATGCAATGAACATCATCGGTTTTACGTCGGCAATACCACGCAGGGCATTGGCAAAGCTGATTTGCAGTCCGTCACCAAACTGATAAACCAGGAATGGAAGGAACAAAGAAGATACCATGGCAGAAACCTCCACGCTATCCGTAAACCAGCCCCCGACCTGATTGCGCAACAGAAACACGATACTCAGAAGCACCACCGCCATTGCCAAGATGAGATGATAGCCGGCATATGCCGAACGGCGTACATTCACCATATCGTTCTGCCCCTTGAAGTTACTGACGCGAACGGCAATCGCCGCCCCCATCCCATAAAACATCATAAAGGTAAACTGAGAAATAGTGAGCATAATCTGATGCGACGCCAAAGCAATAGTTCCCAGCCAACCGACCATTATCGTGCTGAGACTGAATGAAGCCGTCTCCATGCCCATCTGCAAACCGACAGGCCACCCAAGTCCATTCAATTTCCTGAACATCTGTTTCGACCATCCCAAGCGGAAGAACCCTACTTTATATCTCAGGAACCTCCGACTACGAAAAACAATCAATGCAAAAGCAATAACCATGACGATGCGTGAGAACAGGGTACTGATACCCGCACCGAGCAATCCCCATTCCGGGAAACCGAACTTTCCGTAAATCAGCACATAATTGCCGACAATATTCAGCGCATTTCCACCAAGAAGCACCCACATAGCAGTCTGCGTTTGAGTAATACCATCCGTAAATTGCTTAAAGCCATTGAACAGCATGACAAATACCAGGGATGCAAGTAGAACCAGAAAATAAGGTTTTATCAAGGGAATCAGTTCCTCGGGTTGTCCCATGTATTCCACACAGAAATAGACGACAGTCATAATAAGCGTCAGCAACAGTGCTACCAACACATTGGCAAGCAGACTTGAGCGCAAAGCTTGTCCAGCCTCCATGAAACGACGGTTACCGTAGAACTCACCCACCACAGGCGTCAGTCCATAAGAGAAACCGGTACTGAAAATAATGCAAAGTGTAAAAAGATTGTTGGTGAAAGAAGCGGCAGCCAACTCGGCCGTGCTGTGATGTCCCACCATCAAGGTATCGGCAAATCCAAGAACAATGACCCCCATTTGACCGATAACGATGGGAAGTCCTAAGTAAAAGAGGGCTTTATAATGCCCCTTGTATATAGCAATTAATCTATTCATTTATCTTTCTCATAATATAATACCACCGAGTTTTCCTCACGAAAAGTCTCTTGTGCAACTGTCTTCAGACGTTCTGCCGTCACTGCGCGATACCGTTCTACCTCACGGTCTATATCCTCCGCTTGCCCGGTCAGTTCGAACCATGCCAGATTTGTAGCTACATTCAGGTAATTGATATTCCCGAATATCTGGGTGGATTCAAACTTATTCTTTACTTTCTCCAATTCCTGTTCTTCCATCGCCACTTGCTGCAACTCCTGCAACTCTTTACGTACAGCGGCCTCAGCCTGTTCCAGTGACACTCCGGCTGACGGTTTTCCACTAATATGCAGCAATCCCGCATCACGCGTTCCCGAAATATAAGCATCTATACCGGAGAACAATTTCTGTTCCTGCACCAACCGACGGTTCAAGCGACTGGAGCGTCCGTTACTAAGGATATCTGAAAGAATATCAAAAGCATAGTAATCAGGATGCTCGCGACTACACATATGAAAAGCCATAAACAGCGCATCCAAGGGAACAGGACGTTTCACTACCTGTCTGCGTTCCTGCGGCTGTACGGGTTCCTGCGGCAATTGTCGCACAGGCACATTCCTGCGGGGAATCAGGCCGAACCATTTTTCTGTCAATCGAACAGCTTCTTCCCATGATATATTTCCGGTAACGGCAAGCACGGCATTATTAGGTGCATAAAAGCGGTAAAAGAATGATTTCACTTCCTCCAGTGTAGCTTGTTCGATGTGCGATAAATCCTTCCCGATGGTAGGCCAGCGGTATGGATGCACCTCATAAGCCAACGGACGGATAAGATGTCCCACATCTCCGTAAGGCTGGTTTAGACAACGCTGTTTGAACTCCTCCATGACCACACCGCGCTGCACTTCAAGGCTTTGTTCACTGAATGCCAGTTCCAACATACGGTCGGACTCCAGCCAGAAGCCAATCTCTACATTCGACTTGGGGACGGTGAGGTAATAGTTCGTAATGTCATTGTTCGTCCAAGCATTGTTTTCGCCACCTGCCGACTGCAAAGGAGCATCATAGTCGGGTATATTCACAGAACCGCCAAACATCAGATGTTCAAACAGATGGGCAAAGCCGGTATGTTCGGGATCTTCGTCCCGGGCACCTACATCATAGACGATGTTCAGTGCTACCATCTGAGTACTGAGATCCTGGTAATGCACCAGTCGCAGACCATTAGGGAGAATATGTTTATTAATTTTCATAAAATAGAGATTGTAACTTATCGGAGAAAGGAATTTCTTTCTGTAGGGTTATGAGCTGAATGATCATTCCAATATTTAAGTAAATAGAGTATCTCAATTCCCCTCCTCCGTCGGAGGAGGAGTACCCAGAGGGCGGGGTGGTAGGTAAAGCAAAAAATACC
>ERZ780177.2836-NODE-2836-length-13797-cov-11.069277_pt1 | contig 13797 bp, 20 predicted proteins | sample MGYA00510973_ERZ780177 | MGnify/ENA primary metagenome ERZ780177 (study PRJEB29588, sample SAMEA2144396) | human gut metagenome | biome: human gut; feature: human-associated habitat; material: faeces | place: Denmark | collected 2008/2010 ...
GATGGATGGGATGTAACAGCGAGGGTTACAACTCCCCTTTCTAAATGTGATAGTTGTGTGAAAATTTGGTGAAAAAATAATTTTACAATATTTCACAAAAAAATATTTCAAATGATATTGACAAATCAAATAATGTATGATATAATATAAGTACAAAAAACAAGAGAGGTGGTAAATATGAACAGGGCAAAGAACTTATTGAAAGAAGAGTATCTGACGATACGAAAGCGTTGGGAATATTGGTTCGACCGTTCAGAAGGTGAATATGATGAAGAGGTAGATACTCTGGAAAGATTTTGGTACAATGTATTGCAACAAATCATACTTTTGATAAGCAAATTATAACGAACGAAACCGCGCGCGGTCGGTAAATACCGCGCAAATAAAATTTAAGGAGAACATGATATGAAGAAATTTTACAAGGTAGAAGCATTCAGACCAGGAGAGGAAAGCGCGTTGAAATATACATTTCACGTATATTCCGAGAACGAGCCAAGCGCAAAGAATATGGTGTATAGATATACCAAGTATAACGGGTATCGGGTACGGATTGCGAACGTGAAAGAGATTGAGATTTTAAAATTGCTCGGAATGGCAAGTGCCAAGACGAAAGAAGAAGAGGTACGGGAAATCATCGATTACGTTGCCAACGTATTAAGTGTAGGAGGCTGTAGGAGAGTGTGGGATGACAGATAGCATAAAAGCAGATGTTCTGTATTTCAAGACATTGCAGTATGAGGAAATTTTCAGGCTTTTTAACGATTTCGAAAACATGGAAGTGGTGCTTTTCGATAAAACGGAGGATTTCGTATTTTATTCAAAAATAAAAAACGGTTGGAGCATGATTTTGAGTAAACATAGACCGAAAGAGCATAGGAAATATAAAATGATATATTTATACGGACTTATTTTGAGCGGGCTTGCAGATAAAGACGGTGATAAAGAACCGTTTAAATCTAAAATCGAGGAATATAACGCGGAGTTTGATGCGTTGTATAATAAATAATTTTTAAAGGAGTTTTTGTAGCAATGAACAAAATTTATCTGATTGGAAGAGTGGTGCGCGACGTCGAATACGTCCAGACGAAAACCGAGAAAAAGATGGTGAATAACTGTTTGGCAATAGACCAAGGAAAGGATGCCGAGGGAAATAAACAGACGATGTTTGTAGATATCACGCTCTTCGATAAGACGGCAGAAATCTTTAAACTTTACGTAGAAAAAGGCGATAAAGTAGCGGTGAACGGAGAACTGCGTATCCGTGATTTCACGCGCGAGGACGGTAGCAAGGGCAGGTCGGTGAACGTGCTTGTACGTGATTTGGAACTCATCGAGCCTAAGAAAGGGAACGATAAAGCACCGAAAAAATTCGATGCGAATGATGAAGATTTACCTTTTTAATATGAATAAGGAGCGTATGAAATGGCAATTTTAAGGAACAAAATTTATCTGATTGGAAGAGTGGTGCGCGATGTCGAATACGTCCAGACGAAAACCGAGAAAAAGATGGTGAATAATAGTTTGGCAATCGATTGCGGAAAGGATGCCGGGGGAAATAAACAGACGATGTTTGTGGATATCACGCTCTTCGATAAGACGGCAGAAATCTTTAAACTTTACGTAGAAAAAGGCGATAAAGTAGCGGTGAACGGAGAACTGCGTATCCGTGATTTCACGCGCGAGGACGGTAGCAAGGGCAGGTCGGTGAACGTGCTTGTACGTGATTTGGAACTCATCGAGCCTAAGAAAGGGAACGATAAAGCACCGAAAAAATTCGATGCGAATGATGAAGATTTACCTTTTTAATATGAATATTGTAGTAGATTATGAAACGATGGCGGAGGGGCTTAAAAAAGCCCTTTCGTCAACGAATTTGAAAGAGTTGCGCGATACTTTGATTATCCTTGCGGGATATATAGATGGAGCACATTTTTCAGCGATACAGAAAGCATATAAGGAGCGTATGAAATGGCAATTTCAAGATATAACTATATCCATAGAAACAAATCCAACATCACGGTCGGAATAAAAGGTCAGGCAAAGAGCGTATTTGAAATAAAAGATATAGTGGCAAATGTTTCAAAGGTACAACAGCAATCGATAAAATTATCGATGGAATACAGCAAAAACGCGAAGTTTCCCGATTTTCTCGGCATGGACAAAGAATATACGAAGATACTTCGGGAAATCCCGTATAAATTGAGCGACGTCATAGAGAAGAAAGGACACTACGAGCCGCAACAGATATTGGAATCTTTAAAGTATTTAAAATCCATTGCGACCGACGAGGAGAGTTTTAAGCGAGAATTTTATAACGAGGTAAACAAATACTACGGCACAAATTTCGATGTAAAACAGACCGAAATATTACTGAAAAAAGGTACGTTTATGTACGTTCCTCACGATTACTCGCATAAACCGTCCGACCCTGTACCTCTACAGGATTGGATAATCAAGAACACAGAACTTGACGAAAGCCAAATCAGAAGAATAAACGACCTTGAGGAATTGAAAAAAATCGCGCAGACATATATTCAGGCGAGGGAGTTGGCATGAAATTATTTTATCCAGATATAAAAACAACCGAAAGAGGATTGGAAACGCACGTATTTACAACACAAACAGACGGGGAACGTGCAATAACTGTAAATATAGAGGACTTACTTGGTTTTAACGAATACGACCCTGAAAATTCGTTTATCATCCTCGTATCGTTTTCCATCTGCAAGCCGTCGCTGATATGGTGTTTGCTGAATAATCCCGAATTCCATCAGCAACGCGACCCGTCAGACAAAACCATGTCGTGGAACGTATACGGCGATTATATGGAAATATACCGCACGAAAAAAGAAAAGATAACGATATGCTCCTACGAAAAGAAGTTCTTGCAGGACTATACGGACGCGGAAACGGCAAAGCGTCTGATGCTTACGGATACATATTTCAAGCCCACGTGCACGCAGACGGCAAAAGCGGAGTTCATGGAGTGCGTAACTGGTTGCAAGAACGAATTCATCAACCGATACAAATTCGACAAGATATTTCCGCAACCTGAGGAGGAAGAGTTCATTACGTGGAAGAAAACGAAAGAAAGCGTGAAAGCGTTCATGTATCTGAAAAAGGCGGGAAATTATAAGGACGTATACAGTTACGATATCCGCGCGTCGTTCCCGTCTGAATTATATAACTCGTTATTTCCACAGGGGAAAGGCACAAGAGGATTGATAGAAGTACCCGTAAAGCATTGGTACATTGCCAAGATACGAGTATACCGCTGTATTCCCATCGTATACGACTTTTTCGGATTGTTCGATAAATTCATCGAGAACCAAAGACAGCCGTTTAATACGTACCTTACAAAGGATATGTTGGAATGTTTGGAAGAGTTCTACGACGTGGAATACGCGATACAGTTCAAATACTCATACAAGATGCAGAAAAGTATATTCGATAAGTTTATCGAGGACAATATCTATACGCCTGACAAGCCTATCCGTAAGTATAACAAGGCGAAAAACAATACGCTGATAGGCTCGTTCGGTGCCAACGACCAATATCCCGTATACGAGTACATGATAGGCGGTGACAAGAAAAACAGGGTAAACGCAACGATAACGTATGAAACGAAAGACAAGAAAGCGTTTTATCCCTTGTATCTGTACGTGAACGGGTCGGCAAAAGTCAAGATTTGCAGGTTATTACAATCGAACTGGGAGCATATCATATACGCCAACACGGACGGTTTCGTATCCGATGCCCCCATCGAAATGGATTTAAGATTTAATTCCAGGTACTCCGATGTGGTAGGAAAAGTGGAACTCCGTCAATATTATCTTGAGTTTGCGGTAAAGGAAATATCCAATTACAGCGCGATATTTGCCAACGAGGACGGCGAAATCATGCAAGACATAAGATTGTCAGGGAGACGCATCATGGAGCCGCCTACCCACCAGAAATTCATCGACGGCGGGTTCGAAACGTTATTGCTACAACAATCGGATTACGGTTTTATCAAGCCCGTAGTGTTTGTGGAACAGAGTTTGAAATATTATCAGTTAATAGAGGAGAGGGACAGAAATGGAAGAAAATAGAGATTATTTATATGATGTTGTAAGAAATTGTATTATTGCGCATACACAGTGTGAAAAAAAAGATGCAGAAGATGCCACAAGAGATATACTTGATATGGTAGTTAAAAATAAAATAAGTATCGCGCAAGAAATTGCGGATTTAAACGATACGTTAAAAGCATTCCGCGACGACTACCGCACGGCGCACGGCATGAATTATGAGGGCGGCGGCGGTATGTTCGGCGGATTATTCGGGAGGAAGAAATGAAAAAGAGAATAAAATCGGATTACGGTTTTATCAAGCCCGTAGTGTTCGTGGAACAGAGTTTGAAATATTATCAGTTGTAAAAATTACTCTCTAACATTTCGGAGTAATTACAAAAACTACCGTTTCAGCGCAGACTTGTTTGAAACGAAAGGAACGGACGGAATCCCGTTTTAGGAGGAGGAAATGCGGGTTTTGGTAGCGTGCGAAGAAAGCCAGGCGGTAACGATAGAAATGCGGAAACTGGGGCACGAAGCGTACAGTTGCGATATACAGGCTTGCAGCGGAGGGCATCCGGAATGGCATCTGCAATGTGATGCACTGGAACTTTTGAAGATGAAATGGGATATGATCATCGCACATCCGCCATGTACGTACCTATCCAATGCAGGAGCGAACAGGATGTATCCGAAGAAGGGAGAAATAAACAGAGAGCGTTATATAAAAGCACTACAAGCCAAAGAGTTTTTCATGAAATTTCTGAATGCAGACTGCTCTAAAATATGTGTGGAAAACCCGATGCCGCTGTCAATATTAAAACTACCCAGACCGGATTGCATAATACAGCCTTATGAATTCGGAGAACCATATACAAAACGAACATACTTGTGGCTGAAAGGATTACCACCGTTAATGCCTGTTTTAATTGAAAACGAGCATATTCCATGGGTTGCGGCAACCTCAAAAGACGGACATACATACGGAGTAGCCCGCAGCCAAAAGTTAAGAAGTAAAACATTTCCCGGAATAGCCAGGGCAATGGCAGAACAATGGGCGGGGAAGATAACAGAATGATGTAAACAAGCCAAAAGAAGATTTTCAGGTACAACATATCGGAGTGTCGGACAACGATTCGTTTGAAGAAATCGTATGCGAGGTCGTAAACTGGTTTTAATTAGTTTTTACTATTGACAAATTCATATAAATGTAGTATAATATAACCAGGGAGAGGGGGCGACAAAGTAGTACTGTTTGGGTTTTATCGCAATTTTAATCGGCGCGAGCCGTCCCATAGTGTCCGAAAGACCAGGCTACCCGCCCCCCTATCTATCCATGGGAAACAGCATTTACGAGAGCCAGGCACGGAAAGTGTTTGACTATAACCAATTCAGAATAAAAATATTGACGGGCGTGCGCGGAGCGGGTAAAACCTACCCCGTGCATGAGCATATCCTGAACAAATATTTCAAGAAAGGCGAGTACTTCGTACTCGTGCGCGAAACGCAAGAAGAAGTGGATAATATGCTCGCGGGCGCGTTTTGGGACAGTTATCTATTGGACGATAAAAAGTACAAGGGTCACCAATACACGACCATGGGCAATAAAGTGATAATCGACGGTATCATTGTAGGATATGCAGTCGCTCTTTCCACGTACGGGAAGTTCCGCGGTGCGGTATCGCCCGTAGGACAGCGAGCCGTAAAGTCAAGGCGGGAACAGGAACTTGAGGAGCAAATCGAGGAAATGGAAGAGTTCGTCAAGAACAATATCGAAAAGACCACCACCGCGTTCTTCGACGAGTTTATCCCGCTTACCCCGAAGATGTCGGACGATAAAAGATACCATGGATTTCTACACTTTTTGGAAACAGTTTTTCGATTTCGTCGCAATTGTATGGTTATACTATGCGGCAACATTACAAAGCCGTACGATATATTTCTTGAAAATTTCAATTTCAAACAGCCGCTCGATATTTCCTACGGAATCAAAAAATCTTATACGATTTATAAGCCGGGTTATCCGATAAAGCCGCTTGCGGTATGGTGCCATATCAAGCCGAACCCGAAGTGGCTCGCGGCACGAGAGGAGAGCATCGTAGGCATGATTACCCGAGGAAAGGAAGAGGATATGTTCTCGACGGGTAATGCGTACGTGAATACCGATGTAAGGTATATTACGGGCAAACCCGACAAGCGCAAGGCGATGTATAATCTCTCGGACGGAGAACGGCGCGTCACGTTCTGGAAGTCTTTGGAGCGGAACAAGTATTATATCACGGAACCGACGCGGAATAATTACACGACTTACGTATTCGATATCAAGTTATGCCGCCCCGACAACAGGTTGATACTGAAAAGCCTTGAAACGGCTATCGTGGAGATATTCGAAAGCGGGCTTATCGAGTTCGAGAATGCGAAGGTGTTCGATACCTTTGTAAATATATTGCCGACAAAAAGGAGTAAGAAATGAGTGAATGGTTAGATTTCGGGTTCAGGATAGCGACCTACGCCGCTTGCCTTGCAACGTGGATATTACTATTGATAGCGCAACTACGGAAAGCGTTCAAAGAAGCGCGCAGCAAAAACACCGAAAAGGTGATGAATATAAATAAAGAAAAGCAGAAAAAAGAAGAAAAGGAGTTGGAACCTATGGCAGTATTTTTATGCGATAAGTGCGGTACACAGGTAAAAGTGTCCGAGGCGAAACAGTACAAAGATTTCGATGTATGCGCGGCGTGCTATGATAAACTCAACCGCAAAGACGGTGAATTGAAACAGTTGGACGCGCAAATCGAGGAGTATGAACGTGTGCTCGCGGAACTGAAACAGCGTAGAGACCAAGTGGAGCATGAATAATGACGGAAGAAGAATTTAACGAACTGCTTACTCGGCTTGCGGATAAGGGGTTCAAGCCTGCCGCCACTTCAGAGCCTGAGCCCCCCGCAACAGATGATGAGAAAGACGCAAAAATAAAAGCGTTGGAAGATGAAATACTACTGCTCAGACAGCAGAACGCATTGCTCGGCGCACAGGCGAGAGTAACGCCCGAGGACGAGCAGAAAAAGAAAGACGAGGAAGAGGCAAAACAAGTTGCCGAATATTTTAAAAACAGGAGAGTATAAACAATGTCGCATTTGATGAGTAATGAAAAGGTATTGAAAGCCGCGGGCGTGACCGAAGATGAAATTACCGCCATCAATACCGCAGACGCGAACGTAATCGTGAACACGTTGGAGCCTATCTTCAACAAACTGATGTCGTATGTCCAGACACAGCGCGTGGAAGTTGCAAGACTTGATAACCCTTTGCGCGGGCTTGAAAAAGGATATGCCGCAATGAACGGCGGGAGCCTGAACGGTATGTTCCAGGAAGTCCTTGTACAGGCGCGGGATAAAGGTGCGGATAATCTGTACGGCGGGAAGAAATATGCGCCTAAGACCATTACGAACCCTTACGTAACATTCGATTACGGCAAAGACCCGCTTTCGTTTATCTATAAAATCAACGCGAAAATGGAGCGTATGATTGACTACGATGCGGCTGATATGTTGATGGCGCTCAAAAACAATTCGCTCGATGATTTTATCATGGGCAAACTTGCGGTGCTCCAGTCCGAGAATAACGCGGCTGAGTATGTCATGGAAAATAATGTATTGAACTGCGAAGAGTATCAATACGATACCTACACCAACGTACAGAAATTCAGCGACGCGGCATCCCTCAATGCGTTCATGCACAAAGTGTTTGCGATGCAGAGATACCCCGAATCGAACATGCAGTACAAGAAAGTTAAGTTCAATACCACGAGAGGTACGGGCGATTTCGTGCTTATCATCGATACGCAGTTTGCGTTCGACTTCGCGCAGAAGTTCACCTACAAGCAGTATCTGAAACCGTTCCTGTTCCGTTCCGAGGACAGCGATAACTACGGTATGCAGGAAGAGCGTTCCCGTATCATCGAGGTAGACGCGCTCAATCCTACGACGCTTGCCGCGAATACCAACCTCGACCCTATGAACATGACGAAAGCGACTATTACGGGCGGTAAACTCATCGGGCGTATCGTTGACTTCAACGCCGTGAAGTTCGGGCTCGGGTTCAAATCCGCTATCTCCAAACCGTTGAACGCGCGTACCACGTACTACAACGAGATTCAGGATTACTGTTTCGATATGTGCCCCGCGTACGTAAACGTTCCGCTGGTCATTGCAGACGACTTCAAGTCCGACCGTGTCATCAGCGTTTCCAACGTAGCCGCAGGCGCGTAATAAATTAAAAAGGAGTAGTCAAATATGTTTGTAGACATCAAACTTTATATGACTACGATTGACGAAGAAAATCTGTTTGTGGGAAGTTCACAGGAAGACCGTGAAACTTCCCTCAACAGTTTAAGAGTTCAAACGGAAATCATAAAAGCACCGTTCAATCCTACAGACCCGTTCAGATTGGAAGGGAACTATCTCGAATACCAAAGGAAGTATAACTATGCGCGGTTTAAGTATTACGTGAATAACGACGATACCGAGCCGAGCGTGACGAGGTATTATTTCATACGGGATTTCGAGTACGTAAACGATATGGTATGCCGTATGGTTTGCGACGAGGATTTAGTATCCAATATATTCTGGCAGTTGAAATTCGCAAGGTTCTATCCGTCTATGTGTACGTATAACAGCAATAAACTGACGGCGAACGGAAGAAAGTATAAAGCGATAGATGCAGGGCAGATATACGAAATAGAGGAAGAATACAACCTGCTGAAATATTTTCAAAGTTCTAGACTTCCGACGCTTGCAGTAGGATTTATTGTGTTTACGTCTACATATCAGCGCGACGAGGGGGACGGGTTCGCATATATAGAGGGAAATACAACATATCCTTTAAGGAATTACGTTTTACCTTTTATATACGACCCTCTGACGGGGAGCGTAAGGGAAGATTTTAAAATTTTTGCCGCAAGCGGAAATAGAGTTTTAGACGTGTTTGATTTAGGAAAATTCCTTAATCAGGCTACGGCGGGGTTCGATATCGTTTCTTCAATGATTTATCTCAATCTTAAAAATGAGATAAATGTGACCGTAACAAAATATGATGATTACTATGGAGCAAGAATTTCGGGAATAGACGATAATTTTTTAAGGCAGATGACTTTGGCAGATATTGGAAATGCTATGGTAATAAAAAAGTTACCTGATGCTTTCGAAACATTTATAGAAAATCTGCCGATTGATATGTATTCTGTTCCTGAATACAAAAAACTGAATATATTTAACGGCGGAAACGTCTATGAATATGATATGCGACAAATTATTCCTTACGCGGGCACAACAAGAATAACGTATAAACAATCTTTCGTGCCGCCGTATCGCACGACGTTATATTTTAATGAAGAGCGGATACAGTACACGCCGAATAACTTTATCAATTTCAATAACGATACCACGTTCATGGACTTTTCAAGCGCGTACGCAGACTGGTACCGCCAAAACTATAACTCCCAGATTATGGGATTAAAAGTAAAACAGGAAACTGAACGTGAAAATCTGGGTGTACGTACAGCGGCTGGATTGGCGAATACGGTAGTAGGAATAGGCGCAACACTCGCTGGCGGACAGATATCGGCGGCGTTAAATAAAAACGCTGCCGCACCTGCATTGGCAGGAATAAACGCCGCAAAACAAGCGACAGACTTTGCAACGAACACGATTTCAAACTATCTCACGCTGAACAACAACCAAGCGAAAGAACGGAAACTGCAAGAGTTTCAGATACAGGACTTGAAGAATACTCCGTCGGAAGTTTCATTCGGCTCGTCTATCGTTCCGTTTATCGTGAATAAAATGTATATGCGGGTCGTTGTGTTCAAGAATATATTCTATGATGAAATCGTGAAATACCACAAGGCTTACGGTTTCGAAAGCATGATTGATATTTCCGACAGTTTCCAACAGCATACGCTGTTCGATTACTACCGCGCGGACGATACCGTATTGAATACCAATGAGGTTTTCCTCGATGAGATGGAACGTAGCCAAGTAGAAGATACGTTCTCGAAAGGTGTGCGTGTGTGGTACGATTATAACAACATGAAAAACTTTACTATAGAAAATCCAGAAAAGGCGGTGTAAAATGGGAAAATTAAACGACAGGCTTATGCAACTCGAGGCCGCCAATAATAAAACGCAAAAGGATAACCAAATTCTGCGCGAGCAAATATTTAAACTGACCGCACAGGCGGCGCGCGCAAAGGTCGAGAAAAGCGATAGGGCGAAACTCCGCAATCATGTGAAACGGCTATACATGAACTCGTTCCAGGAAACGGCTATATCCATTTTCGATTGGCAGAACTTACCTGAGCCAAAGGAATTCGTAGGCGGTACAAGGTTCGACAGTAAACGTATCGAAAGCATGATTGCACGGTGCGGACGCGTGGCGATATTCCCGTATTATTACTCGCTCCCAAATCTTGACGGGCATATGGTACGGAAAAAGACATACCTCGCGTTACCGTTTACCGGCTCATACGGTCTGGACTGCTACGGGGAGTTCGGCGTGGTGCGTCCTTACGCGGCGTTCGGCGGGTCGCAGTATTTCAAAGACATGATAGTCAATAAGGACTGCGTTATCGTTTCAGACTTCTTCTTTCCTACGCTTACGGCGGATAACACATCGTTCACGGTATTTCAGGCGATAGAACTGTACGCCGCGATGGTAGCCGACTGCGAAGTAGCGAAAAAGGTCAACCGAAACTGGATAAAACTCCCGATGCTGTTCGGTATCGACACGAGCGACGAGGACACTATCAAGACCGCCAACGCATTGTCTTTGGAAATCAAACAGTTACTGCTTGCGACCGAGGATAACGAGGACGCTTTCGTATCCCGGGTCGTGCCGTATCTCAAAACGCTGAGCACCAACGCGCAATATTTCGGGAAAGAGTTATCCGAGGAAATAAAGAATTATAAGAATGAAATGTTCGAGTTCCTCGGCATAGCGCATAACCAAAACGAAAAGAAAGAACGGCAGATAACTTCCGAAATCGAAGTCACGGCAGACCAATACAACATGAATATAACCAAACGCCTGAAAAACCGTACCGATGCGTTGGAACAGGCGAAACGGCTATGGCCAGAAGATTGGGGCGGCGTGAACATAAAGGTAAACCTGAACGGGTTCAACGAAAAGGAGGAGAAGAAAGATGGCGAATTTGACGCTGACGCTGAAAGAGATTGACTTGATAATCGGCGGGATTACTTCTCCCCGTGAACCGCATCAGGGTGTATTCGATATGTGCTCGGGCGATATCAACGTGGAGTACCTCGGGGAAAACTGGGGTACCTCAGATATCGAAACGCTTATAATGAACGAGTATGCGTTCCGCGAAATGTCGTTCGAAACGATTGAAGAGTTTCAGCAGTATTTTACGAACATATGGAACCGTGGGTTCTATATCATGAAACAAAACGTAGAGAACGCGCAGAAAATGACATTCCAAGACCAATCCGAAGATTATACCGAAAACACGAGCGCAACATCTACTTCAACGACGAACGCGAGCGGGGACAGTAAGTTTACAAACGTACCGAACCAGTACAACAAGGATACCGACGCAGGGCTTACCTCGAGGAATATGAATACTTCCGAGGGCACAGGAACAAGTTCAGGTTCGGGGGAACGTACGTTTAACTCAACCAAAACAGGGAACCCGTTCGAAAAATGGCTCGCGTACTCGGAGCGGAACCGTAACATTATTTATAAATTCGTGGATAGTTTCAATCCCATATTCATAAATACCGTTACGATACAAAATTTCTATAGGAGATATCTCGATGGCTACAATAAATGACAAGACCTATTCGGCATCGGAACATGAGCCTAAAACCGTCGCGGAACTGCTGTACCGCATGGAATTAATGCTGAAACAAGCGTTATTGCTCGGCGGGTTAAACTATAAAGGAATATACGATAGCGAAACAGTATACAACAAAAACGACGCTGTTGTATATTCCGAAGACGGGCAAGGTTATGTACACGTAGGGGAAACCGATACTACAGGCGTTCCGCCTACAGATACAAGCGTATGGGAAATCTATGTAAGCGGCGTGCCTGGTGTTCCAGGGAAAGACGGACGCGGCGTTCAATCAATACAACTTGTGGAGGTATAATAAATGGCTACAAGAACTTATGAAATAAAAGGTAAATACACGGACGGCACTAATTATACCGCGGGTACGTTTACAGTTTCAGACGGTACGAACGGAACCAACGGTACGAACGGGAAAGATGCGCTTGTATATCCGAATGTAATACAGACAGCCGCACCAACCGTAGGTGCAATGAAAGTACTCGTTTCAACGGATTTTAATAGAACGCCAGTGATAAACGATGAGTTTATAGGTGTATGCCAATATGAAACGAATAAATCATTTATTGCAGTATGGCGGGTTCAACTTGTAAGCAGAGAAAATGTTACTTGTAATATTGTAAATTACGTTATTACAACAGGTGCTACAGGTCAGAAAGGCGCAGACGGCACCAATGGTTTAGATGCATTGACTACTATATTCATCCCTACATTAACCACAGGAGATACAGGAGAAATTGTAACTTTTGAAACTGACTCGTTTAACAGATACCCGGAAATAGGCGATAGATTTTATTGTCCAGTTAACCTACCTAATAATAGATCAGGAATCGCAACGTTTGGAGTAACAGAAGTTGATTCAACGAATACAACAACAACGTTACTGTTGTATACTGAAACAACAGGAAAGACGGGAGCGGCGGGACAACAAGGAAAAGGCATCGCGTCCGTACAAGTAGTTGAGGTGTAATCATGGCAAAGTTTGAATTAAAGGGGAAATACACTGATGGTACCGATTGGACAGCGGGTACTTTCGATGTGCCTACAAGTCTTCCAAACCATGTCAGTTTCGAAAAGCCGACGACTGTCGATGTATCTATGAACGGGAAAGAAGTTACCTACACTGGTGTTGCGGAATGGAAAGCCAATGGCTCGATGGAAAGCGGGGAGTTTCATCAAGTAGTAGAAAGTCCACTAATTTTTATGAGCATGGGATTGACTGGAAACGCTTCAACAGAAAATTATTTCAACTTTTCTACGGCAAATTTCAACAGAACACCGCATGTACGCGAAAAATGTTTTTTCATAACAAGACAATCTGTCGATAATTCAGTGGTCGCGTGGACGGGTATGTGTACCGAGATTGCAGACAGTATCGCAAGGTTTCAAGTTTTGATATTGCAAAATATTTCAGGACAAAAATACCAGCATAATATTTGTATGAAAACAGACGGAGCATATGCTATTTCATTTCAAGTAGTATCTAACGTCGCAAGTAAATATATCACAATTTCGCAATTTAAAGATTTGTTTTCTGAATTAATCGACTACCCTGCATCGGGTCTTGTTTTAGTCGGGACCGCATATAAGAATGTGTGGTCAATTAAAAAGGTAACAAATATTATGTATATTCAGCCGTGGGAAGGTGCATCAAGCGCCGCATATACTTTGGCTGATACAGCAAGGATAACACAAGATACTGTTGTAAAACTTTAATTTTTAAACGGGGTTTATTATTAGCCCCGTTTATTTTTATGCATTAAAATGTATATTTATGCACTTTCGACAAAATTCGCGCGTATTCGACATTTTTCGCATTGCCCCCAGGGGCAGGATTTATAGCGCTGTAACCCTCGCTGTTACATCCCATCCATCCGC
>ERZ780177.2843-NODE-2843-length-13781-cov-7.407621_pt1 | contig 13781 bp, 10 predicted proteins | sample MGYA00510973_ERZ780177 | MGnify/ENA primary metagenome ERZ780177 (study PRJEB29588, sample SAMEA2144396) | human gut metagenome | biome: human gut; feature: human-associated habitat; material: faeces | place: Denmark | collected 2008/2010 ...
AAGGTATTTGCCACCTTGAAGCGGATATTGACACGTTCGATATTCTTCACCGTACAGTCCTTTGCCACTTCGGTGGCACGGCATTTAAAGGTGGTGTGAAAAATCCCGAAACCATCCAGACGGACACTGTTACCGTCGGTCAGGGTCTGGCGCATCTGGCGGACAATGGCCTTGCCTACATGTTCCACATCTTCGGCCGACATTCCTCCCAGGGCTTCGATATCTTGTGCAATACGTGCAAGGTTGAAGATTTTAGCATCTTTTGCCATGCGTTTCAGAGTGAAGACCATCGGAGAAGCTGCGTCTCCGATTTTTTTGTGGCGCTGTGTGCGCACTACTAAAGCATTTGACATAATCTTTTGAAAATTAGATGAATAATAAGTTGTTTATCTTTCCGGAACGAGGGTAGGAGATACTCTCTTCTTCCGCTCCAGTGAAACAAAGATACGGCAGGTGGATGGCGCGGCGAGAGGTTCCGTGAGGTTTCGTGAGGTTCCGTGAGAATAAATGAGGTTAACGGAGGTTCCGTGAGGTTCGCTAATATAATTGTAGGAAACGATTCGCTAATCTGTCGTAAAATTCCTACCTTTGCTTATGCGGTGCGGGCGGCTGAGGAGGTAATAGCGTCCGGTGGTGGTCAACTGATAAATTAGGTCGGTTTTCTCCACATAGACATATCCGTCCTTGATAAGGCTTTCAAAACTTTGTATTCCGATAGGATACTTCATACGATTCAGCTTTGTTTTTGTGACAAAGTAAGGGAAATTTCTTGGGTCGGCAACAACTTTGTGATTATTATACCCTACTTTCGGCATACGAACAAGGGGACAAACTCGTCCCCTTGTTCCTTGTCCCTTTTCTAAGGTTCCCCGAAAACATTGACTATGGCTTGCACCTGGGCGGGAGTGTAGTTTCTGCCCGTGCGGCTCATTCCCATTTCCAGCAGGCGTTGCTCCAGTCCAGGCGCTTTGCGTATCCAGGTGTTGAAGCGGTTGACGGCTGCCTGTTGGGTCACTCCGTGAATGTAGCACATGGCCAGTTCACCTTTCCCGTAGCTGCGTATCAGGAAGCAGACTTCTAAGATAGAATCATCAGTTTTCATCATACTTGAATTTGAATAATTTGTTCTTTTTTGTGAGTATATTACTTTTACAAATATACTGAATATTAATCAAATAGGCAATTTTCTACTGTAATGTTTTTCAACCAGTTTTCGTTGTCGAACACTGTGTTCACCGGTCCCGGTTTGTCACCGTCGGGACGGTGCACGATATCTTCCTCGCAGGGCCAGTAACGCCCGTTGATGCGATTGTAGACAAACTTGGCGCAGGTGTTGGCGCTTCCCAGATGCTTAAATCTTACTTTGTCGATGTAGATGGTGACGATTTCTTTCCCGTCATTCCGGTCTACGGTAAAGCAGAAGTCGGCCATATTGCCGAAGTTGGCGGAGCCGTTGATGTCGTTCATCTCCACTCGCCGCAGTTCGCCGTTGGTGGTGTTGCGGTTCACCTTGCGCGGATGCGCCACGAGGATAACGAGGCACTTGTGCTGCAAGGCGAAGCGGCTCAGCTTGTTCAGCAGCGAGGTGATGTATTGCAGTTCCGTTTGTCCCGGTTCCAGCTGTTGGTCGATGCGGTTCAGCGGGTCGACGACAAGGATGCGCACTCCGCGGCGGCGCACCAGTTGGCGGGCCTTTTCAAGAATGCAGTCCACGGTATAGCTTCCCGAGTCCGGTAAGATGTGAGTCACGTTGTCCGTCAGCCAGCGCGTTGTCCGGTTGTAGAGGGCTTCCGTCATGCCCGGTCCGAGGGTGAAGCGGTGGCCGGTCAGCTTCTCCGCCAGCTTGTGCAGGTGGTAGGCGATGGGCATGTTTTCGGGGCTGAAGAAGGCGATTTCCCACTCGTGGCGCAGGCAGAGGCGCAGCACCAGCTCGTCGGTGAATTCGGACTTGCCGTCGCCGGGGCGTCCGGTCATCACCAGCAGGCGGCGGGGCTCGAAGGTGCAGTGTTCGTCGAAGTTGTCCCAGCCGGTGTCGGCACCCCGCTGCAGGCCGTTCTCGTAGAGGGAGCGCAGGTCGTCGCGGCAGTCTTCGGCGGTGAAGATGCCTTCCAGGGGCACTTCTTCGGCTTGCTCGATGCAGATGCGGAGGCTTTCGGCGCCGTATTTCACCAGATGCTCGTTGGCATCCTTGCAGCCCTCGCCGAAGTGCACGATGCGGCAGCGTTCCACTCCGATGCGGCGCGTGAGTTCCTGCCGGAGCGACTGCCCTGCCGGGTCCTCGTCTACGGCGATGTAGATGGCCTGCTTGTCTTCGAAGTGCGACTCCACGAAGCGGTCCAGCCACGTGAGGTTGCTCTGGGCGCCGGCGGGCACGGAGACGACGTCCTTGCGTCCGGCGGCGATGACGGCTGCCGCGTCGAACTCGCCTTCGGTGATGATGCACTCCGGGGTGCCGAGGATGCTGTCCACGTTGTAGGGGATGAGCTCGGCCCCCTTCACCATCATGAAGTGTTTCAGGGCGCTGCGGTACTTGGTGTTGACGAGCGTCCCGTTCTCGAAGTAGTTGAAGCAGATGCAGTTCTCCTCCTGGCTGCTCTCCGGGAGGCGCACCGTCTCTTCGGTGATGCGCAGGGTGCGCAGCAGCTCCTGCGGCAGGCAGCGGACGGTGGTCCAGTAGCGTTCCAGGTTCTCGGAGAGTTGCATCCGGGCAGGGTCGAAGGTGGGACGGCGGAAGTGCTGGGGCGGTGCGGAGGGCTTCCGGTGCATGTCGCGGCGCTGCTGCTTGAGGCGTTCTTCGGCGTCGTCGGGCACGTAGAGCTTGTAGCCGCAGTGGTGGCAGTAGCACAGGCCTTTGTCCAGGTCTATGGAGAGTGACTTGTTGCCTTTGTGTCCGCGGGTGTCGTTGCATTGCGGGCAGATGGTCTTGATTTTGCCGCTGATGCGGCCGCGGGTGTCAATGCCGCGTTGATGAAAATTTCTCATATGGGATTTGTTTTGTTGGACAGAAGGACGTACTTGTCTTCTCGTTTTTGTCTCTTTGTCCTTTTGTCCGGTAAATGGTTATACATGAATGGTTTCACCCCTTCCGAAGCCACACTTCGCGGGGGGAAATGCCACACTTCACGGGGTGGAATGCCACACTTGGGACGTGCTGAAGTGTGGCATCCGGGGCGCTGGGGTGTGGCATTCCGGATGCCGGAGTGTGGCGTTTCAGCCGGGTTTCTGTTTCGGCTTTTTCGATGAAGGCGGCGGGGTTTGCGACGTCCACGAACGGGCAGTTTCGTTCCAGAAGGCGGTATTGTCTGGTCGGGGTGGCGCTCCGTCGGGGATGGGGCAGCCCAGGTAGGTGCGCCGTCCGTCCACAAGCTGCTCGTAGCGGTAGGGGTCGGGAGGTGCTGTCGCCTGCTGCTTGGTGTCCAGGGAGCAGAGAGCCTCGTGCAGGGCGTGTGAGGTCCGGCTTCCGGCACTGACATAGTTGACGAAATATCCTTGCACATCACTTATTTCCAGTAGATTACCTCCTTTGCCGTAGGCTTCGATGTGTTGCTTGAATATTTTCACCGCTTCCCGGATGTGGCGTTTCAGCAGGCATCCGTAGCCGCTTTTCATGCAGGCGATGTCCAGCCAGGAGCTTTCGAGGGTGAGGTTATCCACCATTTCGCGCCATGGTCGTACGGGGTGTCCCGGGTCTTGCGACCGGTCGCTGCCATCGTCGTTGTCGTCGTCATCGTTGCCGTCGCAAGTGGTCTGCGCTCCTCCGGACGTTGACGGTGGCACTCCTCCGGCATCCGACGGCGGAAGAGGCCTATCGGCATCAGCGGCAGTTTCTTCTTCTGCTGCTGATGCTGCTGTTGTTTTTATATGATTATTTATATTCTCTTTATTATTTCCCTCTGTCGCTTTCGGTAATTCGCTGTTTTCTAGTGGATTGATTGTTTCTAGGGCTTGTTTTTCGGCGTTTTCCCTCGGTGTTTTTTGCCATTTTTCGTCATTTTTTGCCTTGGAATACGGCTTTGCCTCCCCCTTTTTTGCCGTTTTTTCGTCTTTTTTGCGTGGGGGATTCAGCTCTTTCGGCGTGAAATATCCGTCTTCCTCGAGTTCGAAGAGTCCGTATTCCCGGATAATTTTCAGGAGGTAGGCAAGCGTTACTTTCTTCCCGTCGCAATGGGGACGGAGGTATTCTTGTCGTGCGCGAGGTTCGGGCAGCATTCCCAGTTTCTCGATGATGACCCAATAGGCACCCAATCCTCTCAAGCCTTCTTTTTCTGTCAGTTGTTGCATTCTGGGGTCGCACATGGCCATCAAGGGATGTTGTAAATAGAAATTTCTTTTCATTTTAATTGTTTTTTGCAAGGAAAAGTATTGCGTAAAGCGTGGTTGCTTGTTGTTGCGACGGCGTTTTTCGTAGCGTTTTCTCTTTGTTTTATGGTGCAAAGGTAGGGATAATAAAATAGTGGTGCAGCCCGAATAGGTACGGTCTGCATACGTTGTTTTTGTTGACAAACAACAAGTTACGGTTTCTAAACTTATGGAAACCGTACTTGTCTTAATAAATGTAAATTGAAAGCTTTTTATTCTTTCTCTTGTTCAGAAACTTGTTTTATTTTTTTTATCCGGTTCTCTATGGGGATGAGTTCCTTGCTTTCCCTGAAGCTGGCTTTCCGGTCACTCTTGAAGATTGTCCGAATGACTTGTTTAATAACTTCGGCTATTACCAGTCTTTCTTCTGCATGTTTGGTTGTTCCGTTAAAACTCCAGAACTTTTGCCCATCTACGGTAAGGGCTAAATTAAATTTTTAGTCATGATTATTTGTTTTTAAAAAGATGCAAAGGTAGTCATAATATTGTATAAAGCTTATTTGTTTAGCAGCCTTTTTAGCTTGTCACGCTTTGAGATGAGGAAACGTCGTAGCCAAGGGAAAGTTTCTCCAGACTTTAGATTATAGTAGATGGATTTTGAATCGTAAATCATTTGAAAAGTTTCCGTACAGAGTACTGGCTTCTTGGTCAGACGATTGATTTCTATGGCTTGTTGTAGGGAACTTTCTACAAAAAGCATGTAGGTGGTGGATAATTTATATTCTTTGGCTTTAAATGAGGCATGGCAGTTGGCACGTTGGCGGGCTTCTTTGTTGGGCAGGTCTAGCATGACCAGTTTATCATATTTTACATGGTTTTTCTTTAACCAGGCCATGGTTTCCGGGCGGTATTTCTCTAAACGTGAAGTGACCAGCGTACCTACTTCGGTACGGGGAATGAATAAGGGTTGGGCGTTCAGTAGGAATTCGCGGTAGCGTGGTCCGTCATCATTTTCTTCGGGAGTAGGATCTACGCAAAGAACCCCGTCAATATCCAAACATGCTTTTTTCAGGATTCCATGGTTCATTATGTTCCACTGGAAGAAACGGGGATAATCCAGAATCTCAAAATGATAATCCACGCTTCTGGTATGTTCAGGCACACTGTAAATGGCACAATATTTTATTTCATAGTTGTCATTGAGAGCTTTCAGCAATGTTCGGCATTTATTTATGGCGTTTCCGGTGGCAATGCTGTCATCTACCACTAATACTTTGCGGATGTGGGTCATGTTGAAAGTTTTGCCACGTTCTCCGGTCTGATAGATGTGTCCGTTGCGGAATGAGTCCAAGTCTGTTACTGGCAGATTCAAATAGAGTGCCAGCAGGTTGGCGGGAAACATGCCACTGCGGGGGATGCCCACTATCAGGTCAAAATCACGTGGCAGTATGCTGAGATGTTGCAGGATGCAGTGGTTCAAGTCATCGATGTTGCGATAATTCATAATATTCTATTATTGAAATGCTCAATGATTCTATAAATTTTCTTCACGCTGTGCCCCCAACTGTGGGTTTCAGCGAAGGATATGCGTTGTTGTGCCAATTTTTTGTCATCGGATTCGGTTATGGCGTGGTCAATGGCAGAAAGCCACTCTTGCGGGTTCGTGGCCAAGTGCGTGTAGCCTGCAAAGATGTTGCGCATGGTGTGGGTACTGGTTGCCACGGTCGGTTTGCCCATTGCCAGATATTCGTCAATTTTCAGCGGGTAGTTGCCATCGGTGATGTCGTTTATTATTTGTGGGTTTATGCAAACGTCATAGGTGGCAATATATGCAGGCAATTCACTTGTTTTTTTTTGCCCGAGAAAATGGACGTTCTTCAGTGTGTGGATACGGTGTTGGCGGAATCCGTTATCTTCCGGTCCGGTGAACACAAAGTTGTATTCGGGGCGTTGTCTGATTATTTCATAGAGCAAATCTCCGTCCAGGCGGGTACTGTTTACAGTACCCATGTATCCGATGATGGGGTGGGGAATTCCTTTTATGTCGGCGGGTATGCCGTAGCTTCGGGAAGCATCATACAGCTCTATGTTCACTCCGGTTTCTATCGGATATGTCTCCGGATTATAGGCTAGCAATTCTGCAGCGAAGCGGCTGGAGTTCGCCAATACAATGTCTGCAGAAGCGGCCAGCTCTGGCTCGAGGCGGGTACCGTGCTTGCGCCAATAGGCTTCTCCGATGATGTAATCGCGACGGTAGTAGATGGATAGCACCGGATGAATGTATTCCTTCAGATACCGGCTGCGGTAGATGTCCGTATCAATAAGATGGATGTAGTCCTTAAAACCGAGTTGTGCAGCTTGCTGCACAATCCACCGGCCGATACGGCGGTTGTTCTGTCTGTTGAAGAAGTTGAACAAGGGAGCGGGTAGAAAGTTTACGGACAAAAGTGTGAACGGGCAGTCCAGTACCCACATGTTTTTGTTGATTTGCCGCAGGGGAGAAGCTTCTCCTTTGATGACAGACATACGGCGTATGTAGGAGGGAGCTTGCTTGTTGCCTTTCAGCCGGGTGGAATAGTCCATAGGTGTATTGATGTAGAGCACTCGGTTCTGCTTTGAAATTTCTAGCGCCGTATTCTTGATGGTGCTTCCTATTTCAATGTCCCACGTCTGCAGGCTGGTAATGATAAAGTCTTTCATACCTATGGCTTTTATTTAGGTTTCTAATGATTGTTTCTTCTGTATTTCGCGATAAATCTTCGAATATGCTTCAGCTGTATTCCTCCATGAAAAGAGTTTCACACGTTCCAGCCCATAGTCTACTTGTTTTTGATAGAAGTCCGCGTCATTTTCCAATTTAATCAGGGCATCGGCTATTTGTTGCGGTTGTTCCGGATTGATAAGAACTGCTCCTTCACCTGCCACTTCGGGCATGGCCGAAGTGTGGCTTGTAATGACGGGGGGGCCGCAAGCCATGGCTTCGAGTATGGGAATGCCGAAACTTTCGCGCAGGGAAGGGTATAAAAAGGTGAAGGCTGTATTATAAAGGGCTGCCAAATCTTGGTTGTCAATGTAGCCCGGATAAAACAACTGTTTCTTTATTTCTGTGATTTGCTCTTGCCGGAGGAGGGCGTCAATATATTCCTCTTTCAAATCGGCTATCAGCAACGGACGTTTCACAGCCGATTTTTCCAGATAGAGGGCATAAGCCTTCAGTGTGCGTGCTGCATTTTTCTTGGGGTCGGTATTGCCCAAGAAGAACAGAAAACCTTCTTGTGGGATGTATTTTTTGATGATGTTGGAGTGGGGTGTCCGAGGGATAAAGTGTTTATTGTATCCGTTGTATACAGCTGTTATCTGTTGCTCCGGCAGGTGCAACGCTTCCCGGATGCGGTTGCATTCGAAATGTGACACTGTGATTATCTTTTTACACTTCTTCAATATTCTTGGAACAACCATCCGTCGGTAGTGCCATCCCATTTCCTGATAGAGCGAAGGGCTGCGGTGCTGCCGCGGTTCCAGATAGATGATGTCATGCAATGTCAGTACCAAGGGGACCGGGCACCACAACGGAGCTGTATTGGATGTACAATGTAGCAGGTCTGCCTGCAATTGCTGTACAGTATAAGGTAATGCCACTTGCTCCCATAATGGATAAGAGGGACAATGCACTTCTATGATGCTTAGGTTCTCCGATTCTTCCAGACAGCGGTCTTCGCCCGCAGAAACCAGCACATAATAGTGGTTCCCGTCCTTACGCTTCTGCAACTCTTTTAGAGTTTCCAGAATGACAAAGTCCATTCCGTGCTTGTCACTGCGGAAGATGCGTTGAGCTTCAATCGCTATTTTCATGGTTACTGATGCTTGTTATCTTTTTCTTTTTTTTTGCCGAAAAAGCGTCCTATATGGCTGAATATACTTGAGAATATCAGTATAGGCATGGCCCAAACTGCTTTACGGAAATGGCGGGCTATTTCCCCTTCGGGCATTGCCATAAGGAAGGTGACGCCAATGGCTAACAGCAGTATATACCATTTAAAGCAGAGTGTCCAGTCCAAGAAAGTCATCCCTATAGCTATGAGGACGGTAAGTCCGATAAGTAGCAGGCGAGAAGGCATAATCCACTGTACCAGTTTATTGCAATAATCCCACCGCCCTTGCAGGAAGGCAAGGGGAAGGCGCTTCAATGCCAGGAAAGTGCTGCTGTACTGGGAGGCAATCCAGCGCTGGCGCTCTTCGTTATAGCCGTACGCATTGTCCTTCTTCTTGCTGTAACAGACAATTTCTTCCAAGTATTCTGTATATATGTTTTGTTCCAGCAAAGCTACTTCCATTGCTTTGCTGAAGTCGCTTCCTTTCAATGTAGGAGCTATTTCATGGAACATCGCAAAATCAAAAGCCATCCCCGAACCGATTAGGGCTGAAGAGAATCCCAGAGTTACTTGACCCTTGCGGAATATATGGTTGTTGATTTCTTCACTGGCAGCCGTAAGGACAGCAATACTGGTATTCAGGTTCTCAGCCATACGGTGTGCCTGGATGGAATCGCATCCCGAATAATATGCATTGTTGAATAAGTCAAGTGCGTTGGGCACTACACGGTTGTCGGAGTTGAAAATAACTACCATATCATATTCGTGTGGAGAATAACGTTCCATGACCTGCTGGATAGCGTATACTTTGGTACAACTTTCCTTATCGGGCACTACAATATTGACCGGCATCTGAAGAAGTGTGATAAGATCCTCCTCGGGTAGTTGGGTGGCAGCGACCGCAATGTCATATTTCTCGCGCGGATAGTTTTGCGTGTCAAGGAAAGTGTTGATACTGCTGATAACCTCTTTGCCATCACGCAGGACGGTGAATACAACAAGAAAACGGTGTTGTATATTTGCATGGGGATAGGGATTCTTGTACTTTCTCAGAGAAGCGAGAGAATAGATGAACAAATAGGCAATGGGGAGCAGGAAAATCAAAAACAAGATAGCATCTCCCATTTGCAGGGCATTGTTGTTTTCGTCCATCCACCAGTCCGGATTGAATATGGAAAAGATTTCGTTCATATAGTTACTGTTTATTATTTCGTTAATAATTGTCGTTTCTCTTCGAGGAGTTGCTTGTCAATATAAGGACTATTGACGATACATGCAAAGAATGTCCATAGGATAAATTGCGTATTGGGCTGTCCGAAAAACTGATTTCCGTATGCACTTAACATTAATCCAAATAGTCCGCATATAAAAGCGGTAAGTATACCTCGAAATTCTGTATTCCTCACTTTGAACATGATGAGATAACATCCCCAAAACAGACAAATTAATAATACGGCAATATGCAATATAAGTCCCACAATGCCGGTTTGTACCCATATTTTGACATAATATGAATCTACCGGGAAGGTTGTGATATATCGGTTTCCATATTTCCGCGCTTCTACTCCGGCCAATCCTATTCCCTCGCCGAACGGCCTGTCTTTCATGTACTCGGCCATCTTCTTCTGGTTCTCAATACGTACATTGAAGGATGCGTCCTGGGTGGGTTTAAAGGCAGTTCTCATACGGCTGATCATAGCATTGCTTTCACCGATATAGGTGAAGGCAAAGAAAATGTATATTCCGATTCCTACTATGGCACTTGCCAATGTGAACTTTATACTTTTATTGATTAGGCAGAAAAGGACTAATCCTCCTAATGGGACAATCATTGCACCGCGTGTGCCGGACATGAATAGCCCGATAACTCCCATTATAGCGATTGCCAGATAGAACCAACGTATTTTTTCCCCTTTGGTATAAAAAAAGATGATGCTGTATACCAGTGCTATATTGCCCATGTTTGAACCATGATTGCCCGCATCGGTAAATGTAGAGAAATATCGGATACCGGTGCGGAGAAGGTGGGTACGGTAACTTTCGGATGAATAGAGCCAGGTTGTCTCATACTGGTCCCAGCCTATGTATCTTTGTATCATTAGCTTGATAAATGATATGGTTGTAAATATGGCTATAATCATTATCAATGCCTTTACTAATTTAAAACGCGTAAAGAAAGCTGTCAGCAGGATGATGAATATCAGTGTGGCAGGATACATGGCTCTGGAGTTTACCCATGCCTCTGTCAATCCGTTGGGATTGACTATTTCCAGAAAACAAAAGACAAACCAAATAGCGTAAGCTACCGTAACCACATTGAAAGAACGTCTCCACTTGATGTCTTTGGAATAAGGGGAATGCAATATCATGCAAAATAGAAAGAATAACATTCCGATGTCCAAGAGTATGCTGATGCCGTTGACTCGGATAAAGGTGCGATAAATGACTCCCCAGAAATAGCAGAGCGTTCCATAAGTGATAAGTGCAATCAAAGGACGTTTTATCGACAATATAATATAAATTATGGCAATGGGGATGAGGACAACAAGAAATGCCTTCAGCAATTGGTCATTTAGTGCATGATAGGCTATAGCCGCCAGACCGATAAAAAGCACGGCGGATAAAGCTATTTGTGGAGATATGTGTCTTGTTGCAATTCCCATATTTCTGGTCATTATTTAACGGCTGCTGGTTTTGAAGTCAGGCCTAATTGTGCCAATCGGCTGAAGAAGGAGTGTACCGGAGTCTTCGGAGGCAGTTCTCCGGTGAAGGCTTCTACAACTTCACGGTCGGCATTGTTCAGATAAAGGAATAATGGAGTGTCTGCCAGTTCGTCTTTCAACGGTTTTAAACGATTGTCGTCATCCTTACCCCACAAACGGCAGGCATTGGCTATCAATAGATTAAAATCCGCTTTTTTCAGAACGGGTATAGGCAGTGATGCTACATTGACGGAAGGGTATTCTACCAGTATGACATCCGGTATTTCTTCTGCTTCATTTAATTGCCAAAAATCGGAAAGTTCTTGAGCCTGTACATATATTTTGTCTTTTATTTCAAAATCATGGTTATGTTCTACAAGGCGTACCCGAATACCTTCCGATTCCCAGTACTGGATAAAGTATTTGGCAAGAAATGATTTACCTTCGCGGGCGTTCATGCTGAGCAGATTTATTATAGTGGGACGTCCGGGCTGCAAATAGTTATTTAATTGACGACAACTGTATGCGGCTGCCAAACGGTTGCATGCCTTAAGGAAACCACGATATTTTAAATTGCTGATACCGTTGAAGGCAGCAATAACAGGTAATCCCGTCAGACGTTTGCTGCGTATGGGGTCGCGAAGGGTACGGTCCAGTAACTCGATGAGCAGGAAGTAGGCGGTAATAAATATCAGGCTGCCAAAGAATGCTGCTATAATAATAACGGCTCTTTTTCGACCGTTATCTGTCAACGGATAATTGGGATCTGAAATAATCTGTAGGTTAGCGGTGGTCATTTTTATATTTTGCAAACGCAAGTGTGCATCTGCCAATCCTTTTAACTGCTGGCGATAGGTATCTTCGGCAATGCCTATGGCACGTTCTTTTCGTTTTACTTGGGTACCTATAGGAGAGAAATGAGCGTATTCGTTGATGATATCAATTTGGCGATTTGAAAGTACCTGCAATTCTGCTTTAGCTTTTGCTTCGTTAATACAAGCCATAAGCCATTCATCCACCATGTTTTTAATACCTACTCCTTCCTTGGAAAAACTATATTCGTTCAAATTGTCGGAAAGATGGCTGATTTTCTCTTCCGCCTTTTTAAGATTTTCTTTTTCTTTGAGGAGCTTTTCACTGCTCTGTTGGCTTTTCTCTGTTGTGAAAATTTCATGCTCCATAATACTCTGATTCAAATTGCTGACTTTCTCCAACTCTTGCAGCAGATTTGTATTGGTACGGATTATTTTGGCACGAATGTCCATTTTCTCTTCCAACATCTTGCGTAATGCCACAGCACTCTCATAAGTACGTTGAGAGGCCTCTATGCGGTCATCAGCAGCATATTTGGTCAGAGCCAATGCTTTCGATTGCTCGTTATAGTTGATGACTTGCTCCTTAACGCTGTAATCAGTTAAATCATCTTCTTCTCTTGTCAAAAGGGCTTTAGCTTTTCTGACTTCCTCCTCAAAATAGGCAATGACATTGTTTGTGGCACTGAAACGCAGAATTTCATAAGCTTTCATTAATTCGTCCTCCAGTATCTTGACCGTATTTTGGGCAATACCCGGATCGGTAGTTGTGTAATTGATTTCTATCAAGTCGCTGGTTCCCAACCGCTTTACGTCAATCGTGTTCAATGCTGCATAGCTGTAGTAGGCAGTGGGACGGCTGAAGATTGCATAAATATAATTCTGTCCACTTTCCTTGCGATATTTTGTGAGGTTTTCTGTTGTTTTGTCTACAGACGAACGATTGACTAAGGCAAGAACCTCTTTGGGAGTGGCCTGAATGAGTTGGCGATAATGTTTGGCTTGAATATACATATTGTCTTTCCATTCATCGCCATGGACCAAGTTGGTGGCGAGCAGACGGATGGAAACTTTTTCCAATGTACTTTTGGATTTGGCAATATTGATGATATTGTCAAAGGTACTATTTATATTCAACAATTCTGTTCCATCCAGATTGGTGCTGTTGGTTATACCAGCATAGAGACTGCTATTTACCGTATAGTTGAAGGGAAGGAACTGGGTAAAATAGATTACCAATGCGGTAACTATGAGACTTCCCCACAGCAACCAATAACGGATGCGGTAAAAGAATTGGGTTAAAAATTGTACTATATCCATAAAGAGTTATTTATCTTTAATGACCTTTACATTTGTCAACATTTCTAGTAGAACGATAGAGTTGTGCAAAGCTACCCGGGCCTGCTCATAAGAAACAACGGCGCCGGAACGGCGGGCACGTTCTAGAGACAATGAGATTATGTCAATAGTGCCTTGTATGAAATTATTCTCTGAAATCTTCATTTGTGCATTGTATAATGCAGCCGATTCGGCCTTCGCTTTGATGGTTGCCAGTTGTTCGGTAACTGCATTATAGGCTTCCAACACTCTCAGCTTTCGTTGTTCCATCACTTCTTCTTGTGAATATTGGAGTTGTTCTATTTGATAACGGTAATCTTTGAGCTTTAACGGACGATTGAACAATTCTCCTAAACTGATACCGACACTGGCGCCTACGTTAAAATTATGTTGGGCACTTGACATCGTTGTTTGGTACATTGGGGTGAATTCATCGCTAGCATTACCAATCACATTATATCGTCCGTAAGAATAATTCCCGTTGAATCGGAAATAATTCCACCAATTCCGCTTTTGCAGGCGGTATTGGTTTCTGACTTGTTCTACTTGTGATTGGGCACGCTTTACCGTTGCATTTTCTATCACAGCATCCAAAAAAACAGAAAGGGGAGGAAGCTCTAATTTGTCTATTTCCGTAGGCATACTTGAAGTTATCAGACCAACTGTACTGATATTTGTTTTTTCATCTTCGGCTTTTAAGGCTTCCAATATCTTGATGCGCTCCTCCCGTGTCAACTCCTGCTGCGCAGCCACAGACA
>ERZ780177.2847-NODE-2847-length-13773-cov-20.786266_pt1 | contig 13773 bp, 7 predicted proteins | sample MGYA00510973_ERZ780177 | MGnify/ENA primary metagenome ERZ780177 (study PRJEB29588, sample SAMEA2144396) | human gut metagenome | biome: human gut; feature: human-associated habitat; material: faeces | place: Denmark | collected 2008/2010 ...
TGGGCGCGAGCATCACTGTGACGGACTGGACGCCCATCGGACAAAAGGGCAGCGAAATTAATAAGTTTGCCGGTACCTTTGACGGCAACGGCCAGACGGTGACTATCAATGGCATCAAAAGTGATCTCAATCCCGATTTCGGCGGCTACGCCGGTTTCTTCGGCGCGGTTAAGGACGCGACTATCAAGAACCTGACGGTGGCCGGCACTATCAACGGGTCTGATGTTGCGGGTGTGGTCGCACGATTGGACGGTGCAAGCAAAGTTATCAACTGCATCAATAAAGCGAATGTAACAGGTACCAGCAAGGCAGCGGGTATTACCGTTAAAATTGATGGCGCCAATGTGGTCATTGATGGCTGTACGAACGATGGCGAGATTAAATGCAATACAGTAAACGGGGCTGCCGGTATTGTGGTATATGCCCAAGGGGCGAATTTTACCATTAACGGCTGTACGAACAATGGGAAGATCAGTGGCCCATTTGTCGGAGGTGTTGTGTTCAATGTCAGTGACAGCGGCAGTGGTATCGTTGAAAACTGCGTGAATAATGGTTCGGTCCATTCGACAAATGCGGGACAGAATATTATGACCGCAGGTATTGTGTCGGTGAACTCAAAAGGGCATGAACTGAAGATTGTGAATTGCAGCAATACGGGCGTGATTGAGGGTGAGAACTGCTCTGCTATTTGCTACAGTGAGTATACTAATGATGCGTCTGCGCCGAATACCAACAGCGGCGAGATAAAGGCTACCGTGAGCCGGACTATTTCTGAAAGTACGGCTGTACTCAACGGTGATATGAGCATTGGCCTGACGATTCATCCCTATGCAGCGGTCACGATAAACAGCGGGAATTACAGCGGCAGTATTGAAAGTAAGGGCAGTTTGACCGTGGCCGGTGGCACGTTCAGCGCTGGTGGAAACTTCTACAGCAGTGGTACGCTGGTCATCAACAACGGTACGTTCGCACGAGGCGTTTCTGTGCAGACCGGTACCGCGACCATCAATGATGGAGATTTCAAAACGGATGTGAGTTGCGCCGGTGATGGCAAATTGACCATCAATGGCGGTAAGTTTGCCGGTGAGATACACGCCGACGGTACAAGCGCAGTGAACATCAACGGCGGTGAGTTTACTTTCAATACGGATACCAACGAAGTGATTGACATCAAAGCTGGTGCAAAGGTGACCATCTCTAATGGCGTGTTTGCACAGGAAAACACATATCGGTTCTGCCCCAACAATAAGGACAGACTGACTGTTACCGGAGGTACGTTCGTGTCTGATGCCATGGTGACGGCGTTGATGGGTGAGCCTATCAATGCGCCGCAGGCTACCGTGGTCGATGGGAACAAGACCATGATCGCGGTGGGCAGCGCGGCTATTGCCGATGCGGCAAACAGCAGCAAGGAGGTCACTATCACCAAGGGTGGTGAAATCAATGGTGTGAATGAAAATGTGACTGTGACCGTTGACGCGGATGGCGTGAAGATTAACGGTAAGGATGCGGCACGCGGTGAGTATACCGTGCCGGTCACGCCCGACCCCACTCCCGAGCAGCCGCCGCGCTACTACTACAACTCCACGACCACCACGGGCACCAAGGCCGACGGCACCAAGGGTTCCCCCAAGACCTTCGACGCGGGCGTGGGCATCTACGCCGTGACGGCGGTGCTGTCCGTGACCGGTATGGCGTGGACCGCTAAAAAGCGCGAGGACTGAGTTTCTCCCGCGGCGGTCCTACCCCGCCGACGCATGAGAATAAAGAAGAAAGACCGGCGAGAGCCGGTCTTTCTTTTTTTGGGGGTGATGCTGGGGGCTGTCAGATGACGTGGTATTCCTTCAGGAGCTTTTCGATATCGGTGTTTTCGATCTTGCCCAGCAGCTTCTTGACGGCCAGCTTTTCCATCAGGCCCAGCTCCATGTCGGTAGCCTTCTTGCCGTCCCGCAGCTTCACGGTGGCGTTCAGCAGGTCGCGGACGTCATAGACGCTGCCCCAGACCTCGGGCACGCCGCGGTCCACGTTCAGCAGGGTGTAGACGGCCTCCATGCCGGTCCGCATGGAATACTCGGTGGTGAAGATGGTGTCGCGGGGCGTCTCGGCAAACTGACCGAGGAAGGCGAAGTTCACGCTGCCGTCGGGCACCACATTGGGCCGGTCGCCGTAGGCGCGGGGCATGAAGAACGCATCGATATAGGGCATCATCACGGGTACGGTGTTGGCGCTGTTGGACGCCAGATCCTCGATCTGATCCTCGGGCACGCCGATGTGGTACAGCCACTCCATGCAGATCTCCTTGCCGGTGCACGCCCGCATGGGCTTTTTCACATAGTCGCCGGGCTTGTCGGTGAACAGGGAGTACACCCACACCAGGCAGTGGTCCTTGGGCTGGTCGCGGAACTGGGGCTGGCGGTTGATGGTCCAGCTCATCAGCCAGGAGGAGTCCTTGACGGTGACGATGCCGCCGGTGACCACATGGCCGGTGAAGGGGTCGCGCTTGCAGATGTTCTTGATATAGGGGATGATCTTCTGGTCCAAAGTCTCCACGGTGGCGCTCATCCAGTTGGTCTGCTCGGGGTCATGGCAGAACTTGTCGGGATGGCCAAAGGCAGGGTCCTGTGCGGCGATCTTGCGCCACATATCCCAGCCGCCGCCGGGCTTCAGCTCGGTGTTGTAGGCGGCGGGCTTTTCCTGACTGCCCATGGAGGAGTTCTCCACGCAGCCGCCGTTGGTGATGAACACCAGATCGTTCTCCGTCAGGTCGATGGCGCCGGGCTCGTTGTTCTCGATGACATCGATGCGCTTGGCCAGCTTGTGGGCGGGATCGGAGCAGTCGAACTCCACGTTGGTGACCTGCACGCCGTAATGGAACCGGACGTTGTGGCTCTCCAGATACTTCACCATGGGCAGGATCATGGACTCGTACTGGTTGTACTTGGTGAAGCGCAGGGCGGTGAAGTCGGGCAGGCCGCCGATGTGGTGGATATAGCGCTGGATATACAGCTTCATCTCCAGCGCACTGTGCCAGTTCTCAAAGGCGAACATGGTGCGCCAGTACAGCCAGAAATTGGAGTTCAGCACCTCGTCATCGAAGAAGTCGGTGATCTTCTTGTCCTGCAGGTCCTCGTTGGGGGTGAAGAACAGCTTCATGATCTCCATGGCGCCCTTGTCGGAGATGTCGAACTTGCCGTCGGTATGGGCGTCCTGGCCGCGGTCAACGGTGGCGCGGCACAGGGAGTAGTTGGGGTCCTCCTTGTTGAGCCAGTAGTACTCGTCCAGAACGCTGACACCCTCTGTCTCGATGGAGGGGATGGAACGGAACAGGTCCCACATGACCTCGAAATGGTTGTCCATCTCACGGCCGCCGCGCATGACGTAGCCCAGGTTCTCGAACTTATAGCCGTCGCAGGCGCCGCCGGGGAGATTGCCCTTCTCCAGAATGTGGATGTGCTCGCCCTTCATCTGGCCGTCGCGGACCAGATAGCAGGCGGCGGTCAGGGCAGCCAGACCGCTGCCCACGATATAGGCGGATTTGTTGTCCACGCCCTCGGGCTTTTTGGGACGGGCAAAGGCTTCATAGTTACCGCTGGAATAATACATAAATAAACTCCTTTCAAGTATCCACTGTATGTTTTCCTTTGATGATGAAAGCATACATCTGAATGAATATTTGTTCAATAAGCAGAAAAACCCCGGTGATAAGTTTTTTATCACCGGGGCGGCAGGTGTTCAGTTTTTTATCATTTGGCCTCGTTTGATAAGGGCTTGTCGGTACGCAGACGCGCCAGCGCGGCGTCGACGCTGCCGTGGATGACCTGGTCCAGCCGTTCCACGATCAGGTGGGGATCGCCCTTCATGTCGGATCTGATCCAGTCCAGCATCAGGCCTACGAACATATACTTGTACAGCGTGGCGATGAAGGCTTTATCCTCCGGCCGGACGGACATTCCCCGGGCCTGCTCCTCCACCACGCCCTCCAGCAGGTCGTAGGTCAGTTTGTAGAGAGAGTTCTCCACCTGCTCCCGGCTGACGGAGCGATAGACGTTCAGAATGAAGGGCTTATTCTCCTGCACGGCCTCGAAAATCTGCAAAAGGCCCTGCTGCCACGTCTCATAGGTCTTTTTGCCCGCCAGAGCGCGGCTGGCGTCCTCCTGACAGCTCCACTCCACCAGATCATAGATGTCCTTGAAGTGATAGTAAAACGTCATGCGGTTGATGCCGCAGTCATCGGTGATGTCGCTGACAGTGATCTTATGCAGGGGCTTTTCCAGCAGCAGCTTTTTCAGCGACGATTCCAGCGCCCGCTTGGTGACTTGTGACATGGCATACGCTCCTTTTATGCGTCCAGCCGGACGGACCAGCCGCCCAGGGGGGAGAGGGGGGCCGTCTCCGTGGGGGACAGACCCTGCACCACGCCCTCGGTGGTGACAACGGATACGGACTTAAAGCAGATGGGGGCGAAGGGGGCGGTGTCCAGCAGCTGCTGCCACAGGGCCACCAGGTTCGCGTCAGCGCCATTGGATCGATAGGCCTGCAGCAGCCGGTCGGTAGTCTCATCGGACCAGCCGCCGTAGTTGAGGCTGCCCTCGGTGGACAACAGGGCCGTCAGGTCCCAGTCGGCGGTCAGGCGGCATTCACCGTAATAGAGATCAAAGTCGCCGCTTTCCAGCCGGGTGAGGAACGTGTCCCAGGGAACAGCCTCTACGGTGACGGTCAGGCGTGCGGTATTGAGGTACATGGCGATCTCCTGGGCGGCGGAGACCTTGAAGCTGCTCTCCTCGTTGACCAGAAGCGTCAGCGTCAGGGGTGTCTCATCCTCCGCCTGTTCGCCAAGGGCGGCGTTCAGCAGGCGGTTATAGGCCGCGGTGTCGTAAGGCGTTTCCAGCGCGGTATCGTAGCCTGCGTAGGCGGGGGAGGCAGGCAGCTGGGCCGCCGTGCCCTGTCCCAGCAGGCAGGAGGAAACCAGCGTTTCACGGTCGATGCCGGCGCTGAGGGCCCGGCGCAGGGCCGGGTCGGACAGAGCCTCCCGCCGGGTGTTCATGCCCAGAAACTGCATGACGGGGGTGGCTGCTTCAGCGTAGTCGCCGGCGCCGGAGACACCGGTGCTGTTGCTGCCGGTGAGATCCAGCGTCAGCAGCTGAACCTCACGGGAGGTGAAGGCGTACAGGGCGGAGTCCTTGTCCTTGCAGTGCTGCAGGCGGATGGTGGACAGCGGCAGAACGCTGCTGTCCTGCCACCAGCGGCTGTTGGCTGTCAGATAGGCGCCCGTGTCATCCTTGGCAAACAGATAGGGGCCGCTGCCCGTGGGGGCGGTGCGGTTCTCGGTGCCGGCCTTGATGATGGGGATGTCCAGGCGGCTGGGAAGGGTGGCCAGAGAAGAGGACAGGGCGACGACCACCGCGTCCTCCCGGACGTACACGGAGGTCACGTCCCGCAGCCGGGCGGCATAGCGCTCAGAGGTGCGGGCGCGCTCCAGCGTGGCGGCCACGTCGGCCGCCGTGACGGCGGAGCCGTCAGAGAAGGCCGCATCGGCCTTGATACGGATGGTCCAGGTGCGCTGGGCGGAATCATACGTCCAGCTGTCCGCCAGGACGGCCTGGGGCCGGAACTGCTCGTCCAGGGCGAACAGCCCCTGGTACATGAGGGACTCTACGGTCTGCTGCATAGTGTCCGTGGTGCGGACGGGGTCGAGGGTGCCGCCGGCGATATAGGGCAGGGTAAAGGCGGTCAGCGGCTCCGGCTCCGGTTCTTCGTTTTCATTTTGATAGAAGTCGGACAGCTCTCCCAGGGGGTCCTCGGTGACCTCCCAGTCGGCGCAGCCGGCGGCCAGCAGCATGGTCAGCGCCAGCAGCAGGCACAGCAGTGCACGTTTCATAGCGTATCCTCCCGCAGAGCGATCAGCGCGGCCTGCTCGCCCCGGCGTAGGCCCATCTTCCGGTGGCTCCAGTACAGGTCCGGGCGGCAGGCGGTGCAGTGATCGCAGATGTCGATGCACGTAACGCCTTCGCGGCGCAGCCACAGGGCGTTGACGGCTTTCAGGTCGATGTGCCACTTGCTGCCGTTCCATGCCATGAACGGCTCCGCCGCCGCACCCAGTGCGGCCCGCAGGGCCTCCGGTACGTCGCCGTCCGTCTCGAAGCAGCACGGCCCGATGGCCGGCCCGATGGCGGCGCGGAGGTCCGCCGGGTCGCAGCCGTAATCCTCGGTCATGACCCGCACCGTCTCCGCGGCGATGCCGGCGGCGGTGCCCCGCCAGCCGGCGTGAGCTGCGCCGATGACCCGGCGCACCGGGTCGTGGAGCAGCAGTACGTTGCAGTCGGCGGAGAACACGATCAGGGGGATGCCCGGCACGTCCGTCACCAGGGCGTCGGCGCTGTCGTAGTCCTGGGGCTGCCACAGGCCCTTGCCGCAGTCCACCGCCGTGACGCGGCGCACATCGCTGCGGTGCACCTGACGGCTGAGCACCGCCCGCTGCACATCCGTGTCCAGCGCGGTGCACAGGCGGCGGAAGTTCTCCTGTACGTTGGCAAGGTCATCGCCCCGGCGGTCATCCAGGTTCAGACTGTCCCAGGGGGTGGGGGAGACACCGCCCTTACGGGTGGAAAAGCCGTGGGTGATGGCGCCGTTTTCCAGCACGTCGGAGGTCAGATAGACCAGGTCGTTTTTTGCGTGGATGTGGAACATAGTGTCTCCTTCCGGAGGGGAACGGGGCGTCGGGGACGCCGCCCCCTGCATAAGATGGGACGGGCGGCGGCTGATGCCGCCGCCCGTCATTTTACAATGCCTCGCAGAGTTTGCGTCCGCAGACGCAAATAAAATCAAATCCATTTTCGACGGCGGCGTGTACGTCGCCGAAAATTCTTCTCGGCCTGCAAACGTGCGCGTGCGCGACTTTGACGCGCACGTCGTGCGCTGCAGCAGGCCGCAGCCCGCTCAAACGACAGCCCAGCGAAGCGGGTGTCGTTTGAAGTTACTCAGGAGTGGTACTCCTTGCAGGTGCACTTCTTCCATTTCAGCCCGCTGCCGCAGGGGCACAGGTCGTTGCGGCCGACCTTGACCACCTTGGTGGGGCGCTTCTTCACGGTGCCGTCGCCGCCCACGTTCTCGGTCATGCCGCTGGCCACGCGCTCGCGCTTGACTTCCTCGTTCTGGCGCAGGCGGACGGAGTACAGACGGCGCACCGTCTCCTCCTTCATGGCGTCGATCATCTCATCGAACATCTCCAGGGACTCCTTCTTGTAGGCGTCCACCGGGTTGGTCTGGGCGTAGGCCCGCAGACGGATGCCCTGGCGCAGGTCCTGCATGGCGTCGATGTGGTCCATCCAGTATTCGTCCACCACCCGCAGCAGCACCACGCGCTCCAGCTCACGCATGACGGGCGGAGTGATCTCCTGCTCCTTCTTCTCGTAGAAGTCGGCGGCGGCCTTGGTGAACATATCGATGAAATCGTCCTCGGTAAGGGTGGGGAGCTGGCTCTCGTCGATCTTTACGGTGTACTTGGTGAAGTACACGCCCTCCAAGCCGCGGAGAAGTTCCTTGCACTGGACCATGTCCAGGTGCTCCTGGCCCATGAAGGCGCTGCGGACCTGGTGGCCGATGGCGCTCTCCATCATGCCCATGATGATGCCCTTGACGTCCATGCCGTCCAGCACCTGCTTGCGCTGGCCGTAGATGATCTCGCGCTGCTTGTTCATCACGTCGTCGTACTCCAGCACGGACTTACGGGCCTGGAAGTTGCGGCTTTCTACCGTGGTCTGGGCCTGCTCGATGGCGCGGGAGAGCATCTTGTTCTCGATGGGGGTGTCCTCGTCGATGTTCATGCGCTCCATCATACCGGTGACGCGGTCGCCGCCGAACAGGCGCATGAGGTCGTCCTCCAGGGAGATGTAGAACCGGGTCTCGCCGGGGTCGCCCTGACGGCCGGCACGGCCGCGGAGCTGGTTGTCGATACGGCGGGAGTCATGGCGCTCGGTGCCGATGATGAACAGGCCGCCGGCGGCGCGGACCTTGTCGGCCTCGCCGGCGATCTCCGCCTTGTGCTGGGCCAGCTTCTCGGCGAACAGCTTCCGGGCGTCCAGGATCTCCTGGTTATCCGTTTCGGCGTAGCCGGTGGCTTCGGCGATGAGCTCGTCGGTGAGGCCGGCCTTGCGGAGGTCGTTCTTGGCCATATACTCGGCGTTGCCGCCCAGCATGATATCGGTACCGCGTCCGGCCATGTTGGTGGCCACGGTGACGGCGCCGAACTGGCCCGCCTGGGCCACGATCTCAGCCTCGCGCTCATGGTTTTTGGCGTTCAGCAGGTTATGCTTGATGCCCTCGCGGGTCAGCATCTTGCCCAGCAGCTCGTTCTTCTCGATGGACACGGTGCCCACCAGCACCGGCTGGCCCTTGGCGTGGCACGCCTTTACCTGCTGGATGACGGCGCGGTACTTGCCGTTCTCGGTCTTGTACACGCTGTCCTCATTGTCGATACGGGCGATGGGGCGGTTGGTGGGGATCTCGATGATGTCCAGCGCGTAAATGGTGGCGAATTCCTCCTCCTCCGTCAGCGCCGTACCGGTCATGCCGGACAGCTTGCGGTAGAGGCGGAAGTAATTTTGGAACGTGATGGTGGCAAGCGTCTTGCTCTCGCGCTGGACGGACAGGTGCTCCTTGGCCTCGATGGCCTGGTGCAGTCCCTCGGAGTACCGGCGGCCGAACATCAGGCGGCCGGTGAACTCGTCCACGATGACCACCTCGCCGTCCTTGACCACATAGTCCACGTCGCGCTTCATGATGCCGTGGGCCTTGATGGCCTGGTTGATGTGGTGGGCGATGGTGCTGTTTTCCGGGTCGGACAGGTTGTCCAGATGGAAGAACTCCTCCGCCTTCTTCACGCCCCGGGCAGTGAGGGTGACGCTGCGGGCTTTCTCGTCTACCACATAGTCGGCGTCGATGTCGGTGGCTTCCTCCTCTTTGTCATCGCTCTCCACCACCACAAATTTCTTCAGCCGGGCGGCGAACATCTCGGCCATATCGTACAGCTGGGTGGACTTCTCGCCCATACCGGAGATGATCAGGGGGGTACGGGCCTCATCGATCAGAATGGAGTCCACCTCGTCCACGATGGCGAAAGCGTGGCCCCGCTGGACCTGCTCGTTGGCGTACAGGGCCATATTGTCACGCAGGTAGTCGAAGCCCATCTCGTTATTGGTACCGTAGGTGATGTCCGCCTGATAGGCCTTCTGGCGTTCCTCCTTTTTCATGTCGTGGATGATTAGGCCCACGGTAAGGCCCATGAAGCGGTGGACCTTGCCCATCCACTCGGAGTCACGCTTGGCCAGGTAGTCGTTGACAGTGACGATGTGAACGCCCTCACCGGTCAGCGCGTTCAGATAGGCAGGCAGGGTGGCCACCAGCGTTTTGCCCTCGCCGGTCTTCATCTCGGCGATGCGGCCCTGGTGCAGAACGATGCCGCCCACCAGCTGGACGGGATAGGGGCGCATACCCAGCACGCGGTCCGCGGCCTCCCGCACGGCGGCAAAGGCCTCCGGCAGGATATCGTCCAGCGTCTCACCGTTGGCCAGACGCTCCTTGAACTCCGGGGTCTTGGCCTGAAGCTCGGCGTCGGTCAGCTGCCTGTACTCGTCCTCCAGGGCGGTGATCTTGTCCACAATGGGGTAGATGCTCTTCAGCTCCCGCTGGCTGTAGGTGCCGAAGACCTTGGTAAACAGTCCCATATATTCTGTATCCTTTCTAAGTAAAAAGATAATCGTACATAATTATACCAGTAGAGTATACCACACTCTTTTGTCTAATGCAAAAAGATTTTCTGTGAACAGTTATCGGTCAGTCGTGCCGCTTTGCGGTTGTGCAGCGCGGAAAAGTGTGGTATACTGACGGTACTATCAAAGAGAAGGAGTTTTCGCCATGAAGCTGCGTTTTTACGGCGCTGACCGGTGCGTTACCGGCAGCTGCCATTGTCTGGAGGTCAACGGCAAGCATATCCTGGTGGACTGCGGCCTGCAGCAGGGCCGGGACGAGATCGACAACACCGCGCTGCCCTTTCACCCCGGCAGCATTGACGTGGTGCTGGTGACCCACGCCCATATCGACCACTCCGGCCGCATCCCTATGCTCATCAAAAACGGCTTTCAGGGTAAGATCATTACCACCCGCCTGACCGCCGATCTGCTGGACATTATGCTCCAGGACTCCGCCCATATCCAGGAGCAGGACGCGGAGTACCAGAACCGCAAGAACAAGCGCGCCGGACGTCCGGAGGTAGAGCCGATCTACACCGTGGCCGATGCCCTGCGGGTGCGGGAGTTTATCCAGACCTGCGAATACGGCCAGGAGGTCCCGGTGGTGGAGGGCGTCACCGCCCGGTTTATCGACGCTGGCCACCTGCTGGGCAGCGCCAGCATCAAGCTCACCTGCCATGAGGGTGATGAAACGCGCACCGTGGTGTTCTCCGGCGATATCGGCAATGTGGATCAGCCCATCATCCGCGATCCCCAGTTCTTCGACAGCGCGGACTATGTGCTCACCGAGTCCACCTACGGCGACCGCAATCACACCGAGGTGTGGAGCTACACCGGCCAGCTGGCGGAGATCATCGATGAGACGCTGGGCAAGGGCGGCAACGTGGTCATCCCCTCCTTCGCCGTGGGCCGCACCCAGGAGCTGCTGTATTTCATCCGCGAGATCAAGGACAAAAATCTGGTCACGTCCGTCAAGGACTTCCCGGTGTACGTGGACAGCCCGCTGGCCAAGAAGGCCACCACGATTTTCTGCGGCGATCTGCGGGGCTATCTGGATGAGGACGCTCTGGCGCTGGTGCAGGACGGCACCCATATGTTCAGCTTCCCCGGCCTGCACCTGACCGAGACGGTGGACGAGTCCAAGCTGCTGAACGTGGACAAGACCCCCAAGGTCATTATCTCCGCTTCCGGTATGTGCGACGCGGGCCGTATCCGCCACCATCTGAAGTATAACCTCTGGCGCGCCGACAGCGCCGTGGTGTTCGTGGGATTTCAGTCCCCGGGCACCCTGGGCCGCAACCTGCTGGACGGGGTCGACAGCGTCAAGCTCTTCGGCGAGGATGTGGCCGTCCGGGCCAAGATCGTCAACTTCCCCGGCCTCAGCTCTCACGCCGACCATGACCATCTGGTGGACTGGATCAAGCACTTTGATCCGGCGAAGACTACCCATGTCTTCGTGGTCCACGGTGACCGCGAGGTGGCACCCGTCTACGCCGAGACGGTAAAGGGGCTGGGCTTTGCAGCCCACGCGCCCCAGTATACCGAGGAGTATGACCTGATCGCCGACAAGCAGCTTGCCCCCGGCTACCTGCCGGAGCGCAAGACCCGGGCTTACGAGGGGGCGCCCAAGGCCACGGCGGCGTACCAGAAGCTGGTCCAGCTGGGCGATATGCTCATCGGCCTCATCCGCCGCAGCAAGGGCCGGGACAACAAGACGCTGGCCGCCTTTGCCGATGCCATCGGCAAGGTCATCAGCAAGTTCGAGTTCTGAGCCGTGCCGGAGAAGAACAAGACCTACCGCGCCCGCATCGAGGGGTATACCTCCGAGGGCTTGGGCGTGGCCCGCATCGACGGGCAGGTGGTGTTCGTCCACCGGGCGCTGCGGGGCGAGGACTGTGATGTGCTCATTCTGAAGACGCTGAAAAACGCCGCCTTCGGCAAGGCGGTGCGGGTATACGCGCCCTCGCCCCACCGGGTGGAGCCGGACTGCCCGTACTATGGGCGGTGCGGCGGCTGCGACTTCCGTCACATGGACAGGGAAGAGGAGCTGGAGGCCAAGCGCCAGCGGGTGCAGGACGCCCTGCGCCGCATCGGCGGCAGCGATGTGACAGTGGAGACGATCCTCTCCGGCGAACCGCTGCATTACCGCAACAAGAGCCAGTATCCTGTGGACGCCGATGGACAGGTGGGTTTTTACAAGGCCCGCAGCCATCAGGTGATCCCGGTGGACTGCTGCCGGATACAGAAGCCCCAGGCCGACGCGGCGGCGGAGGCCCTGCGGCGGTACATCCGGGAGTGCGGCGTGCCCTGTTACGATGAAAGGACCCGGCGGGGTCTGGTGCGGCACCTGTATGTCCGCACGAACAGCGCGGGGCAGTCATTGGTCTGCGTGCTGGTCAACGGGAGGAAGCTGCCCCGCGAGGACACGCTGGTGTCGTTTATGCGGCAGGCGCTGCCGAATGCCGTGGGCGTGGTGCTGGGCGTGAACACCCAGCCCACTGGGGCTGTACTGGGCAGTGAATACCGCACCCTGTGGGGCACAGATGCGCTGGAGGATACCCTGTGCGGCCTGTCCTTCCGGCTGAGTGTGCCGTCCTTTTATCAGGTGAACCATGACATGGCGGAGGTGCTGTACGATACCGCTGTGGACTTCGCGGGACTGACCGGGCACGAGACGGTGCTGGACCTGTACTGCGGCGCGGGCACCATCACCCAGGTGATGGCCCGGCGGGCGGCGAGGGTCATCGGCGCGGAGATCGTGCCGGAGGCCATTGCCGACGCCAGGGAGAATGCCCGCCGCAACGGGATAGAGAATGTGGAATTCTTCTGCGGCGACGCGGCGGCGGCCGCGGCGGATTTCGCCGCAAAGGGCCTGCGCCCGGACGTGATATGCGTGGACCCGCCCCGCAAGGGGCTCAGCCCGGAGGTGGTCGCCGCAGCGGCATCGATGGCACCGCAGCGCATTGTCTACGTCTCCTGTGATCCGGCGACCCTGGCGCGGGATGTGAAGCTGTTTGCACAGGAGGGCTATGCCGCCGTCCGCGCCGTGGCGGTGGATATGTTCCCGGGTACGGCGAATGTGGAGACGGTTGTTTTGCTTTCCAAGGGAGAAATCGACTCAAAGAAGGTGCGGGTGGAGTTCTCGCTGGAAGATATGGATATGTCCGGCTTCCAGAAGGGCGCGACTTATGAGCAGATCAAGGCGTATGTGTTGGAGCATACCGGTTTGAAGGTATCTTCCCTGTACATCTCACAGATAAAGCGCAAGTGCGGGCTGGATGTGGGGCAAAATTATAACCTGTCAAAGAAGGAAGATGCCAAAGTGCCAAAATGTCCGCCGGAGAAGGAAGCGGCGATCAGGGATGCGTTGAAATATTTTCAGATGATTTAAGAGTCTATTGAGCAAAAAAGCAGTAAATCAATTTCAGATTTACTGCTTTTGCTGGCCGGGCCGGTGAGCTACGAGCATTCATGACTTTTTGATAACTTGTTCCATACTGATATATTAAGCGGAAAGTTGTGGCCCTGTATTTTCAGAGGGAAACGAATGCTCCTTGAATATATCCCACAAAATATGCCATCGCTATACTCAGTGCAATGCAACATATACATAGTATTTCAGCAATTACCTTTTTTTCGATTATTTCATTTATGGACTTTCCGTAATCAATAGTAGACCATACCATTGAAAGCAAAAATAGAATTGAAATCCATTGAGTATGAAATGATAGTCCCATGCTAACAAATACATAGTTTGAGATGATGTAAAAAGCGCTTCTGACTACAACTTCTGTCACTTTTACAATCCGATTTCTCATAGAATTCTCCCTCTCTGATAATACTGTGGGCGGCAGCACTCCTTGCTGTCGCCCCTTGATTGCCTATCTGCAAAGGCGGGCGGGGCTGTCAACGGCGGCGCTTGCGCCGTTCATCTTGACCGTTGACTGGCTCGGCTGGCTTTGCTATTCCGTGATCTCTTTCAGTTATTGTCAAAGGAAATGTAGATAGTTAGACTATTGGGTATGTA
>ERZ780177.2848-NODE-2848-length-13770-cov-3.119358_pt1 | contig 13770 bp, 10 predicted proteins | sample MGYA00510973_ERZ780177 | MGnify/ENA primary metagenome ERZ780177 (study PRJEB29588, sample SAMEA2144396) | human gut metagenome | biome: human gut; feature: human-associated habitat; material: faeces | place: Denmark | collected 2008/2010 ...
TAAAGCCGTGTTGCAGTTCAAGCCTGATTAGGGCAATTTTCTCTTTGGCGGTTTCTTTTTCCGCCTGAGCCCAAGTTTCGGCAACAGCAAGGTTTTTAATTTTGTTTTCGGTGAGGATATTTTTCATCCGGTCAAGAGAACCGTCGCTGTAGCAGCAAATAATCCTTTTTTTATCTTTGTTACGGCCGAATTCCTGCGCCAAATCCTCATAAACCGTCAGATTGTTGATATTTTTTAATGAGGCGAATATTTTTTGCGGAGTTGCTCCATAATCTGCAACATCGTTGCTTTCCGGCATAGAACGTTTTGAAAATAGGACATACCGCCGGCTGTGAATTTGCGCGGCAAAATTTTGTGCGTCAAGGAACAAAAATTCCGGCGGTACGGGGCGGTACTTGTCAATATCGGAAACTTCACGAATTTTCAAAGCTTCAAGCCGTGCTTCATAGTGGTCGGCAATCGTCTCTTCTTTTGCCTTCAGGGCATTGTCGGCATCAACGCCCAGAAAAATGTCGGCACCTGGCAGATAGTCAAACAGCGTTGGCAGGCTGTCGTCATAAAAAAACGGCAGCCAGTTTTCCATGCCGAGATATTTTTTTCCTTCCGAAATGCTTTCATATAATTCGTCTTTAAGCCCCTCAGCGCCAAAAGCCTCACGATATTTGGAGCGGAATGTCTTAATGGTGTTTTTATCAAGCACAACCTCGTTGGCGCTGTCAAAACTGTAAAACTTCAAATCCTCCGTACTGCGCTGCGTTTCCACTTCAAACAATCTCAGCCGTTCGATTTCGTCATCAAACAAATCAATACGCAGCGGCTGTTCGGCTCCGCTGGGAAAAATGTCGATGATATCTCCCCGTACGGCATATTCGCCCGATTCCATAACCTGCTCAACGCGGGTATAGCCGTTGACTGCTGCATAGTGCAAAAATTCGTCAAAATTAAGTTTCCCGCCGACTTGGATGTTTTTGCGCGTGTTTAAAAATATTTTTTTCGGCGGCAGTTTTTGAATTGCTGCGCCGATGCTGGTCAACACGATGCGCTGTTTTTTTGCCCCTGCATCCAAAACGAGTTTAGCCAGCGTTTCAATGCGTTTGGATAAAATTGCGGCGTTAGGGGATACTCGGTCATAGGGGACGGTATCCCATGCCGGCAAAGTAAGAATGTCTGCTTCCGGCTGAAGAAAAGAGAGCGTTTCATAGACTTGGTTAAGGCTGATGCCGTCGCTCAAAATACAGAGGATGTTCCGATTCGTTTCTGCAAGCAAATCCCGTATGGCAAAAGCCTCGGCGTCTTTGGCTACGCCGGCAAGGGTTTTTTTGTTGTATTTTTCAAAATCATTAGACATTTGCGCACATATTGATTATTAACATACCTATAAATAACCTAAACCCGAAATTTGTAAAGAACATAAATTATGCGTCCGAGTATTTTATATCCGCTGTTTGCTCCGATTGAGGTGCTGAAAGGAATTGGCGACAAATATGCCAAGTTGGTAAAAAATCTTTGCGGAGAAAAAGTTATTGACGTTTTGTTTCATCTGCCGGTTTCAGTGGTTGACCGGACATGGATGCCGCCACTCGTTTCGGCACAAAATGGCAGAATATGGACCGGAATTGTAACTATTACCGAACACCAGCCGCCGCAGACGCGCAAACATCCGTATCGGATTTACTGTACGGACGGCACGGCGGAGCTTGTATTGGTATTTTTTAAGGTGTATGCTGATTCGCTGGTGAAAAACTACCCCGTTGGCGGCCAGCGTGCCATTAGCGGAAAATTGGAGTATTTTAACGGCCTCTGGCAAATGAGCCATCCTGATTACTCCGTACCGGCGGCAATGCTGCCGCAGATAGCCCGGCAGGAACCGGTTTACCCGTTGACGGCCGGAGTTACCAATAAAATGGTTTGCCGGCTGGAAGAAGAGGCTTTGCAAAAGGTTCCGGAATTGCCGGAATGGCAGCTTCCGGAGTCGTTGGGAGATTTGGAATATATCAGCTTTAATGAGGCTTTACAGCGTGTACACCACCCCCGGAGTCCTGCGGACTTCCTGCCGTCGTCGGCCGCCCGCCGCCGGCTGGCGTATGATGAGATATTGTCTAACCAGCTGGCTTTGGCTTTTATTCGCAAAAAAGTACGGCAGCAAAAAGGGCGAAGCTTTACGGGTACCGGCATACTATATCAAAAAGTGCTGTCAGTATTGCCGTTTGCGCTGACAGAGGCTCAGGAAGGGGCGCTTGCAGAAATTGCGGCAGATCAGAATGCGCCGTATAAAATGCTGCGTCTGCTGCAAGGCGATGTCGGTTCGGGCAAAACGGTCGTTGCCCTGTTAAGTATGCTGAAAGTCGTGGAAGAGGGGGCACAGGCCGCACTTATGGCCCCAACGGAAATTCTGGCCAAACAGCATTATGAAACCATAAGCGCACTTAGCGGTTCTGCCGGCATACGGATAGGGCTTTTGACCGGAAAACTCAAAGCCAGAGAGAAAAAAGAAGTATATGCCAAGCTTGCTGCCGGAGAAATTGACATACTTGTCGGCACGCATGCTTTGTTTACGGAAGACGTGGTATTCAAAGACCTGGGGTACGTTGTTATTGACGAGCAACACCGGTTTGGTGTCAATCAGCGTCTGTCGCTTTCCTCTAAAGGGAATTTGTGTGATGTGCTTGTTATGACGGCGACGCCGATTCCGCGAAGCCTTCTTTTGACGGCATACGGAGATATGGACTATTCCAAAATCGGCGCGCTCCCGGCCGGGCGCAAACCGTCGCAGACTGTTGTTATGAATGTTAAAAAAATGCCGGACATTATTGCCGCCCTGCAGCGCAAATTGGATGAAGGAGCTCGCGCATATTGGGTCTGTCCGCTGGTGGAGGAGTCGGAAAAGTCGGATTTGGCTGCTGCTGCCGAACGCCATGAAATGCTGCAACAGTATTTTGGCAATAAGGTCGGCTTGATTCACGGCAAGATGAAAGAAACTGAAAAAGATGCGGTAATGGAAGAGTTTAAATCCGGAATCAAAACGCTTTTAGTAGCGACGACAGTCATTGAGGTCGGCGTTAATGTGCCCGAAGCGACAATTATGATTATAGAACATGCCGAGCGGTTCGGATTGGCGCAGCTGCACCAGTTGCGCGGTAGAATAAAACGAGGTTATGAGGCGGGAACATGTATCTTGCTGTATGCCTATCCGCTGAGCAATATTGCCAAAGAGCGTTTAAATATTATGAAACAGACCGAAGACGGATTCTACATTGCTGAGAAAGATTTGGAACTTCGCGGCGGCGGGGAAATATTGGGCACTCGCCAGTCAGGGTTTACGCAATTTAAACTGGCAGATATGTCCTGTCATCAGGATTTGTTGCTTCGTGCCCGCGATGATGTGCAGAATATCTTAAAAAATGATTTTCGGCTGGAGACGCCCCGGGGACAGGCGTTAAAGGTGCTGTTATATCTTTTTGAACAAAATGAGGCGGTAAAGACATATCTTGCCGGTTAGCCTTTTGGATAAAAGGCTATAATTAGTTGGTTTTATTAAGAAATGTCAAACAAATATAACCGGGTTTGAAAGCTGCGGGATAGTGCCTATATTAGCGGCGAAACGTTACATGCCTGAAAGTCAAACGGCTGGAAGGCGGTAAAATAAGCCTCAGCGGTGAATATACCGCACTGTTCATTAGCAGACTTTCAACTTCCAGTCATCTTCTAGTCAAGATGGCTTTTTCTTTAACCATTGGGAAAAAAGGGAAGTGTGATATGAGAAAGTTCTTACTCTTGTCCGGAGTCTTTTTCGGTTTAATTTGCGGCTCTGCGCGGGCGGAGTATTATCGTCAGCCTGGAACGCGCGTTGTTTCTCGAACAGTGACGGCGAATTATGTGCGCCCGTTGCCGAGGAAGGAAACGCAGCATCCGCGCTATACATTGGGGCTGGATGTCGGCAGAAATCATCTTGATTTGGAGAAGGAAGGAAATTTTAAGTATAAGAGTATAGCTGAAACTGAATATAACTTTTTTAAGCCGACGCTGGGATTTCGCTTTAATAAGAAAGTCGGAATGGAACTTTTTTATCAGCAGGCGGGAAAAGAGAATAAAGGGACACGTTTTAATGGCAATAACATTGATGTCGGTGTAAAATATGCGGCGTACGGGGTGGATTTTTTATTTTATCAGCCGATAGACAAGCAATTGGATATTTTGATGTCATTGGGTGGCGCGTATTATGATTTTGATATAAATCTTGCAGCAAATGTATTGGGATATAGCGTTAATGGCAACGTTAAAGAAGAGTCGTTTGGCATGCGTACCGGATTGGGACTGCAGTTTAATTTGAACAGGAACTGGGCTGTTCGGGCGATGGCACATTATGTTACGATGACCGGCAGCAATGATTATGTTAAAAACATTATGGAGATGTCTCTGGGACTCCGTTACTCGTTTTAGGTGTTTGCTGTTTAGCAGTTATTTATTTAGGTGCAACATTAAGTAAAACCATTTGCGGAAATGTCAAAAGACATTTCTAGACGCAGGAACAGCGGAGGGGAGATATTTAAGCTTTGACGAGAGTTTTCGTACGCATATTTGCGGGGGTATTGGTGGGGCAGGAAGTACGATGCCAGAAAAACGCCACGTTTGATTTTGGAGTTTTGTTGCTTTTTGAGGAACTTTCTGAAAAAATATGAGAGGAGCCCCGTTGGAAGTGAACAAAACAGTATTGCTGTTTTGTTCTGGCAGCGATTATCTGTCGAATAGATTGTCGGATATTATTGTTTCAATATTCTTAAGCGTTTTTGGTAGCTTCTTTTTTTCCAAATTTGTATTCAGGCATTTGTCTGCCGTTTGGGCAATTTTGCTGCGCAGTTCTGCCAGTTTTGAAGTGTTGGAATATTTGTTTATAACATCCCGCGCTTGTGCCGGAATGCCGTATTGGGAGTCATTATGGGGAATCTGCATAATTTTTGATTTTTTCAGGTTGCCGGTTAATTTTCCATTTTCATCAATTATGCCGTTTTGTTTATCCTGCAGATAGGCGTTAACCAGACTCGGTATTAAAAAACGGTTGATATCAGTGTGAATGTTACGGTCTACAAGCGCTTCGCTGTATGCATGGTCAAACTTGTCTGACAGTTGAGGTTTTTTGGTGGTTATATATGCTTGGGCTACCAAAGAGGCTTTAATCAGGGCGTCTTTGGGGCCGTCTTTTTCAAGATTTGATAAAAATGATACAGGTTTTTGATTGTCGACGAACATTTTGGGATTGATATTTTGCAGAGCTTCCACTCTGATTTTAAAAATTTCCCACATATTATCCATAAGATTGTTGTCGGTCATGGCCGTTCCTCCTTTTTGTATATAGTTATAGATTGATAATACCATTAAACATGCTTGTCCGTCAAGATAGAATGTGTAGACGGAATTTGTTTTTTCTGTTTCAGACAGCTGTGCGACTCCGGTTGATGGGGATGTTTTTTGTTGATAACCCTTATATTTTTGTAAATTTTGCTTGGTAAAATCTTCAGGTATGCTATATTAAAAAAGACTTGGAGATTTACGAAAACAGAGGTTTATAATGGCTGAATTTACGGAAGATGAAATTATTAAGGGCGAACAAGAATATAACGCAGATTCAATCAAAGTGTTGAAGGGTTTGGATGCTGTGCGGAAACGTCCGGGTATGTATATCGGTGATACCGATGACGGATCCGGCCTGCATCATATGATTTATGAGGTTCTTGACAATGCAATTGACGAAGCGTTGGCAGGATATTGCGATAAAACCGAGGTTATTTTAAATCCTGACGGTTCGGCAACTGTTCGCGACAACGGCCGCGGCATGCCGGTTGATATGCATAAGGAAGAGGGCGTTTCGGCGGCGGAAGTCATTATGACCGAGTTGCATTCCGGCGGCAAGTTTGACAATAATTCATATAAGGTTTCCGGCGGTCTGCACGGGGTGGGGGTGTCGGTAGTCAATGCCTTGTCTACATGGCTGAGGCTGAAGATTTGGCGCAATGACCAGCAGTATGAAGCCGAATTTGCAAACGGTAATGTCGTGGAGCATATTCATGTTACCGGCTCGACGCCGGGACGCCACGGGACAGAAGTTTCTTTTTTGCCGTCTTCTGAAACATTTACACAGACGGAATTCAGCTATGACGTTTTGGAACGTTCTATCCGTGAGAAGGCTTTTTTGAACTCCGGCGTTTATTTGAAATTGATTGATAATCGCGGCAATGAGCCTAAGGAAACGGTTTTTCATTATGAAGGCGGATTGAAGGCGTTTGTTACGCACCTGAATAAAGCGAAAGCTCCGCTGCATGAAAGTATTATCAGCATTTCCGGCGAACAGAACGGTATGCAGGTCGATGTCGCTATGCAGTGGACGGAAGCATATAACGAAAGTATGTTGTGCTTTACCAACAATGTGCCGCAAAAGGACGGCGGAACGCATCTGGCCGGTTTCCGGGGAGCACTTACAAGAACAGTCAATAACTATATTTTGGAAAACGGACTTTTGAAAAAGGATAAAACGGCTATTACCGGTGACGATATGCGCGAAGGACTGACCTGCGTTTTGTCAGTTAAGGTACCGGATCCGAAATTTTCGTCCCAGACTAAGGATAAACTGGTTTCTTCTGAGGTACGACCGGTTGTAGAAAGCATTATGGGCGATAAGCTTAAGGAATGGCTGGACGAGCATCCGGCAGAAGCCAAGATTATCGTTGGCAAGATTGTTGAAGCTGCAACGGCGCGCGAGGCGGCGCGCAAAGCTCGCGAATTGACGCGGCGCAAAGGCGTGCTTGATATTTCTTCCCTGCCGGGAAAACTGGCAGACTGTCAGGAAAAAGATCCGGCTTTGTCGGAAGTGTTTATTGTTGAGGGAGACTCTGCGGGCGGGTCGGCGAAGCAGGGGCGCGACAGAAAGAATCAGGCGATTATGCCGTTGCGCGGCAAAATCCTGAATGTTGAAAGGGCTCGTTTTGACAAGATGCTGAATTCGGCAGAAATCGGAACGATTATTACGGCGCTCGGGACGGGAATCGGCCGTGATGACTTTAATCCCGACAAATGCCGCTATCACAAGATTGTAATTATGACCGATGCGGATGTCGACGGCGCACACATCAGGACGCTGTTGCTGACGTTCTTCTATCGGCAGATGCCGGAGCTTATTGAACGCGGGTATGTGTATATTGCCCAACCGCCGCTGTATAAGGCCAAACGCGGGAATTCGATTATTTATCTGAAAGATGACCGCGAGATGGAAGATTATCTGATTAACGGTGGATGCGATGACGCTTATTTGGAAAAAGTCGATGGTGAGCGAATCCTCGGACAGGATTTGGTGGCGTATGTCGAAAGTACAAAGAAAGCGCGGAACCTTGTTTCCATGTTGAGTGTCAAAGCTCCTGAGCATATTGTGGAGCAGATGGCTATCAGCGGGTTGTTTGACAAGGAGATTTTGGCTGATACGAATCGGCTGAAGCCAGCTCTGGACAACCTGACGGCGCGGTTGGATAATTTGGAAGCGGAATATGACCGCGGCTGGAAAGCGGATATTTTGGAAAACGGCAGCATCTCTTTCTATCGCACATTGCGCGGCGTTCGGGAAGAACATATTGTCGGCGCTTCGATTTTGGAAAGCGGCGAGGCAAAGATGCTGAATACTATGAAAGAATTTTTGGCGGAGAATTTTTCCCAGCCGTTAAAGCTGGTGTCTAAAACCGGCGGCGAAACGGTAATTGCCGGGCCGGTTACGCTGGTTGATGCGGTTATGGCTGCCGGGAAGAAGGGAATTACCTTGCAGCGCTATAAAGGTTTGGGCGAAATGAATCCTGAGCAGTTATGGGAAACGACATTGGATCCGGAAGCACGTTCGCTGTTGCAGGTCAAAATCGACCAGATGGAAGAGGCTGATGAGGTCTTTTCTACCTTGATGGGCGATGTGGTTGAGCCCCGTAAAGACTTTATTCAGGAAAACGCCCTTAATGTGGTCAATCTGGATATTTAGCCGGTTTATTTTGAATTGTACGGTTAAGAGGGAGCAGCTGGCTCCCTTTTTTGATGGAAAGTGGAAAAACGGAGAAAAGAAACCGGAAAAATAAAAACTCCTGATTTCAGGAGTTTTTATCAGATAATAACGATATGGAGCGATTAGCAGGTTGAAAGATTAGTAAATGGAGAATTTAACGGCAAAATAAACCATTACCCAGACCAGAAGCATACAGATAAAAGCGAGGACTTTGCTCTTTTCGTATTCTTTGTACGTGTTCCACATTCCGACGATACAAACGACGGAATAGGTCAGTACGGCCAAAAATGCTGCGGTATAAAAGCACAGCCAGGTAAAAGCAGCCGGATTCATGCTCAGAAGGGAAATGTTGTTCCATAGAACCTGCAGATAACGGGTTTCGTATCCTGCCGACTGCTTTAGGAATATCATTAAAAGACGGGTAACAAAACCGGAAACGGCAAGACCCAAAAATGAAAATTTCCAAAATGCTTCGGCTAAAGAGCATTGTCCGTAAAAAAAACGTCCGAACATCAATCAATCTCCTTAAAAAGTATCTGTCGTATTTATATCGTATCGCTTTGCGGCATGCAACCGCTTTTTAGAAGAAACTTACAATATTCTTATATTTCTTTAATCCGAGTTGTTTGTGGGCAGCGGCGATATATTCATGAAGTTCGCCCCATGATGTGTTTTCTTCGATGTATTGCCGCGCTTTTTGCGGGGATTTAGAGAGCTGAATGTCAATAACTTTAGCCAGCAGCTCATACATAGCCGGGCTTACTTTGGCAAAGTCGATATGCAACAGCATGTTAGCGTCGAATGTTATGGCTCCGTGTTTCAAAAGAGTGTTAAATTCTATTAAGTCGACTATTTTGTAGGTTTCGGTCGGGAATATCGGTTTGGCGCGCAGCAGGAGGCGAAAAATCCAAGTGGTGTAGATTTGTTTTAACCTTTCCTCGCTGAGAATGCCCTGCTTGACGTATTCCGGCATGAAAGCGATTGAAATCGTGTCGGCTTTGTTTTCTTCAATAATGGATTTGCAAATACCCGGGGAGTTCTGATATTCGCTGTTCGGTCCTAAAGAATGTCCGTTTTCGTGCCCGATAACAAACAGGTGGTCGGTTTCCAAGTCGTAATATTTGTGAAAATCGGGGTGAAGAAAAACGTCCAGCATCTTTTGCGTCCGTTCGGGGTCGTGTCCCTGGCGTACCTGCCGATGATAGACGTTGCGCCGTCCGCCTCCGGTTTTGATGGCGAGTTTGTCGTTGTTGGGCAGATTTTGAGCAACGGTAATACCGCCGCGGCATTGGGCGTAATCTCCGGTCAGGCTGATTAAGTCAACGTCAACCATGGTTTGCTTTAAACCTGCATCGGCGTTGATGTTTTGTGCGTATTTACCGGCATAAGGCATAAGGGCGCTCAATTTGGGCATCATATCCCTGAATTGCAGCAGCAGTTTGGTTCCCTCTCTGTTGACGATGCCGACCCGGGCGCCAAGCATATCTTTGGCGATAACATCAATATTATGCTGTTTAATCAAAGCGGCAAGCTGCTGATTTTCCAAGACTGTCGGTGTCATTTCATCATCATAGTTTTCGCGGCTGATGGTAAATTCAAGAGGCGAATCCTGCATCATGGCCCAGTGTTTATCGGCCAGCATATCCATATCTTCGTTATTTTGCAGTAAGGCTTGTGCCTGCCATGACAAAAATTCCCGGAACAAATCGTCAGAGCAGTAGTGGGCGGCGACTTCCAGCTCGTTTGCCATAGCGGAGAATTCTTTTTTGAAGTATTCGGTGTAATCAACGGCCTTTAATTTTGAACCGTTGCGGACAACCATGGTTCGGGCGGACAAAATGCGGGCAATTTCTTCGGATTCTCCGCCAGCGAACATGTTTAACAGGATTTGATGAAATTCGTCGACGGTTAAGTCTTGCGGATAAAAATTTTTTCCGGCTGATGTTGTCAGGCCTTTGAACAGGCAGATTGGGGCAGGGTCAATTCCGTTTAAGCCGGATACGCCATTCAGGGAATTAAACATTTTTAAAGTCAATGCAGCTTGTTCATCGTTTTTTGCAGCTTGCTCAAGCGCCTGTTTCAAAGAAATATTGTGCGGGTTGTCCTGTTGCAGGCAGACGTTGTTCAGTATCTTGGCGGCCTGAACCAGGTGCTGCAGAGCTTTGCGGTCTCCTTCGGAAAGAGCCTGCCATGCAGGAGAGGTTTCTGACAGCAGCGTAATGTCGGTCATTTCTTCGGTGGTCATTTTTTTTAGTTCGTCAGTTGAATAATTTAATGCGAATCCGTTATATGTTGTCATTTAAATTTATCTCCACTGTTTTAAATTTGTAAAATTTCATCTGATCGTTATGATAATCCGGGTTTAATCCTGACCGCAATTGCAAAAAGCGGAAAATTTCGGCATTGTCGGCAGAAGCCGGAACCTGTTGGAGGTTCCGGGCAGCGAGGCTTTTGCGAAAGGCGGCAATTTCCTGGGGAAGAAGCAGGTTCTCACGGGAACCAAAACGAAACATCAGCCCCTCGTCAGACATCAATATTGTTTGCGGAGTTGTTTCAATGGCTGACGTCAGCAGGCTTAATCGGAACGGCGTTTGGCCGGGGGACAGCCGGTGCAGAGCGGTTTTAAGATTCTTTTCCAATGATGCGTTTAAATCAAGACTGCAAGCGGTTTTTTCACGGGTGGTCAGGCAGAGCGGAGCATTTTGCAGCAGCAGATTGTCGGTTGAAAGCCGGGCGGGAGAAGCAACTTGAGGAAATGTCGTCGGTGAGAGAGCTTCAAGGTAAAATGCAGCGAGCAGTTCTTTTTTATGTTCAAAAGCAAAGCTACGGAGGGCGTTCTGTTCAGCGGCAAGTTTTCCCTGCGTTTTTGGGGCGAGGGGAAATAGACGGTCAAGCAATGGTTTTACCGGAGAGAAGACCTCTGATGTTTTAAATTTTTTGAGTGCGGCGGTATAATTAATGGTATGCGGGTAGAGATTTTGTGCAGATATGACAGCTTTTACGGCATTGATGTCTGATGAAACGATAATTGAGCGGGAGGAGGAAGGTTCGGTATCCGATGGTATCGTGCCCGGCTGGTTTACTGCGGTATGGCTGCTTTCGGTTATGCGGCAGTCGGGGGTGAAAATTTGTATCAGGGACAAAAGAGCCGAGGTTTCCTTTATCTCAGGTGTAAACTGCACTTCTGTCGTGTCTGGCGCGATTTGGGAAAAGGCCTGTGCTGTGGTTATAAAATTTTGTCGGTTTGCAACAGAAGGAATGAGAATAACTGCCGGTGCGGAATCGGCAGCGGAAGCGGATGTAAACGTGAACAAGGTAACCGGTACCGAGTGTTCATATTCTTCAGCCATGGACGGGCGGGGATGATAAGTCAGAAGAGTTTTGTCTGTCTGGTGCAGTGCTGTTGAAAAGTGTGTGCAATTTAATATGACGAACAAAACGGCTGCTACCGTTAGCGCAGCAATTTTAATTCTCCGCCGTTTTTGTTTTTTCTTGTCTATATATAACAGCATGGCAGCTCCTTAAATATCGGCTATTTTTTTATACGAACCCGGCATTTTTTCATATTTTCACGCGAGAGGGCAATAATGGCATTTTCCAAATCCGATAGAATTTTTTCGCCTATTTCGGCAATCAGCGGTTTCTTTTGCAGTGCCATCTTATAGTATTCTGCGCCGTTTTCGCAAAGCTTCCAATATCGAACATCGCCGTCTTTGTATTGGTTGGCCTGGAGATTGGCTTCCAGTTTATCTAAAGCGGAAACGATTTTTGCCTCCAACGTTTCTTTCTTTTCATATTCCTGATATAAGTCATAGATTTTATGGTTCAACGGTGGCGGAAGCAGGCTTTTCAGTTCTTTTATTGCTTCTTCTTCTTTCTGCTTTTTTTCTTTTTTCAGTTCGGGATTGACAATCTGGTTAGCGGCGGTGTAGTCTCCGACCTTACCTTCGGCTATATCGTGAACCAGAGCCATTTCCAGCATTCTGGTATAATCTACTTTGCTTTTCAGATAAGGCGCAATGAGCATAACAAGAAACGAGAGTTTGAAAATATGCATGGCGTCATTTTCGGTTGAGCCTTCATACAGCAGTACGTCCCTCTTTACGATGCAGACTTCTTCCAATGCCCGCATAAAACTGATGATTTTTTCAATTCTTTTCATAATTTTTCAAAAAATTTAGACCGGTTACAGTATATTTCCAGATGCCGAAACTACGGTGCTTAGAGTGCCGGAGTTAAGATTCCCAAACGGCCGGAGCTTTGGGACTCCGGCCGGGACGACGGGGAAATCAGCGGGCGTTTTTGCCGATGAATTTTTTGCCGTTCATATAAGGCTGGAGTTTTTCCGGAATACGAACGGTAAAGTCAGCCTGCTGATGGTTTTCTATAAACGGAGCCAGGATACGCGGCGTGGCGATGCCGGTATTGTTCAGCGTATGGGCAAATTTGACTTTGCCGTCTTTGTTGTCGCGGTATCTCAGATTGGTGCGACGAGCCTGCCACTCGGTGATGTTGGAGCAGGAGTGGGTTTCGCGGTAGCAGTTCTGCGACGGTGTCCACGCTTCCAAATCATACTGGCGGTATTTGGGTGCGCCCATATCGCCGGTGCAGATTTCCAATACCTGATAAGGCAATTCCAAATCCTGCAATACTTCTTCAGAAATAGCCAGCAGGGTTTTGTGCCATTTTTCGCTTTCGGCAATGTCATTTTTGCAAATAACGAACTGTTCGGTTTTCAGAAACTGATGGACGCGAACCAAACCACGCGTATCTTTGCCGGCGGCTCCTGCTTCGCGGCGAAAACAGGGGGAGAATCCGGCGTAGAGCACCGGCAGGTCGTTTTCGGAAAGAATTTCATCGGCGCGCAGCGAATTGAGTACCAGTTCGGCCGTGCCGGAGAGGTAAAGGTCATCGGCCGGCATATAATAGACTTCGTCCTGAGAAAACGGCAGATAGCCCATTCCATATAACGGTTTTTGTTTGGAAAGAGATGGAACGGTAATCGTGGTGAAACCATGCGCAGCCAGTTTGTCCAGCACCAGCATATGCATAGCGAGTTCCAGTCGGGAAAGTTCGTTTTTGATAGCATAAGTTCTGGCACCGGAAACTTTGGTGATGCGTTCCATTTCCGACCAGTCATTTAGTTCCATCAGTTCTACATGGTCTTTGGGCGTGAAATCAAATTTTGTCGGTTCGCCGACTTTTTTGATGACGACATTGCCGGACTCGTCCGGGGCGACGGGTGATTCCGGACTCGGGAGATTAGGCATACGCCACATTATGCTGTCATATTTCTGCTGTTCTTCGGTCAGCTGTTCCTGTTCTTTTTTCAATTCTTCACCGATTTCCCGACTCTTGGCGATAATGGCGGGGCGTTCGTCAGCCGATGCGGATTTGATGGAATTGCTCAGGCGGTTTTTTTCTTCTGCCAGTGCCTGGGTGGAGGTTTTTAATTTGTTGACGTCTTTGTGCAGAGCAATCAGGGCGTCTATGTCAATCTGTTCAGGCGTGTAGCCTTTTTTGGCAAGGCCTTCTTTGACCAATTCCGGGTTGTCGATAATGAATTTAATATCCAACATTGCTGATTATCCTTTTTTATATAAAATTATTTGTTATGGGTATTTTCGTTAAGAAACGATCAGTACTGCAAATCTTTTTTTCTTGACTACCTTGACAACAGTAAATAAAGTGATACAATGAAAATGGATACGCTTCATTGCATTTATTTGTTATAGAGCAAA
>ERZ780177.2864-NODE-2864-length-13720-cov-3.034834_pt1 | contig 13720 bp, 5 predicted proteins | sample MGYA00510973_ERZ780177 | MGnify/ENA primary metagenome ERZ780177 (study PRJEB29588, sample SAMEA2144396) | human gut metagenome | biome: human gut; feature: human-associated habitat; material: faeces | place: Denmark | collected 2008/2010 ...
CAGCAGTAGCCTGTACCGGATATTTTATCAATTGGAAATAAGCATCCTGTCTATCCTGTTGAATTCGTGAAGCCAACTTTTCTACTTTGTCCGAAATGACTTGGTAATCTTCAAGACGCTTATTTATGTACGACCTACTCCAAGGCATATCTTTCACAATCCGGTATGCATTCGTATGGTATTCTTCTTCACGGGTATTTCCCATAAATTCCGGTTTACGGATATAGGACAAACGATAATGTTCCATCATAACCGGCAAGAGGTCTTCACCTATAGCTTCTCCAAACTCACGCTTCAGAAAATTACATAAATGACCAGACACACCTTCTTCGATAACCTGATCGATATTCCATGCCATATCCAAGAATAGCTCTGTCTGATACTCTATCGGCTTGATATCTCCTACATTCAATATCCATATTTTTTGTATGCCACAATCATAAGCCTCTTTCATCTGTTGATATAGCAAAGCCGGACTAAACGTTCCTAACCAAAGGTAATCGTGTGGACGCCCCCAATATGAAACATGGTAATAAACTCCATTTCCTCCTTTACGAGTACGCTCTACTTCCGTCGGAAAATGCTTTATATAGCCATAATTATCATCACACCACATGAGTGTTACATCCTCAGGAACTTCCAGCCCGGCACGATAAATATCGAGCACTTCTTTATAAGGGATAAAAACTTGTGGAATAGCCTCAACATCTTTATTCACATATTTTCGTAATAAATCACGTTGATCTTTCAACACACGTTCCAACACAGCTTTCTGTTCTTCCACTGTTTTAGCACCTTGCATCTGTCCATCATGCACACCACGCATGCCAACCGTATATAAAATTTCCTGCCCCGAAACTTCCTTAAGCCGTTCTTCCCAAAAATGACATACCGAACTACTATTTTTCACATAGTCGTAATCACCTTTTCCTCTTCGGCTCCACTCACCGGCAGTACTACAAGCCATAGGTTCACAATGAGACCCACCTATATAAATACCAAACTTTTCTGCAGCTTCCCTATTTCCGGGAGTAAGGAAAAATGGAACCGAACATTCGTGCATGGCAGGCCAGTATGTATTAGCTCGCAGACGGAGCAACAATTCAAAAATACGTTCATTTGTTTGTGGCCCTATGCGTCCGGGTTTATACCACGGCTCATAATTCAAACTACTCCAAGGCATCAATCCCCAATCTTCATCATTAATAAAGATACCACGGTATTCTACCGAAGGAGACTGCACCATCTTATAATCGGCAGCTAAGTGAAAAGCCTCTTTCTTCTCAGGTGTTACGTCTGCCCACCATTCCCAAGGAGATACTCCTATCAAACGGGACAATTCCATTATACCATAGGCAGTGCCATGTGAATCACTTCCTGCAACCAACAACCTTCCACCCGGCAATACTGATATGAGAAAAGCCTGATTCTTACTCTTTAAGTCTGATATATCCACTCCGGTAGCGGCTATTAAAGGACTTTTATCAACTGTACCTACAATAATTCCGCCATGGTTAACACTAATAGTAGCAGGAGCAGAAAATACAGTTTCATAATCACGTGCAAATAACTGTAAAGCAGTTTGTACCACCTTCTCTTCCGTATTATCACAAGCCACTGTTACCGATTGACCAGAACGGAGACTGAATTGTGCACTACAAATCTGCGTAACCCCAAGAAACAATAAGCCTAAAATACCTATCTTCATATATTGTATTTTTTTCAAAAGTAATAAATATCATCTATAGTCACAAAAGTATTGTCACTTCCATAGATTGTTTTTGATTTATCCGTCCACACAGGTTTTATACCTGTTACTTCAACCAATAATGTATAATTACCTTTCTCCATTTCCGGCGTCATAATACGGATTGCCTTTTCTGAATATTTGCTATAAAAATCCACTAACGAAGAATATACTGTATCCTTCTTCGCATTCAATACACTCACTCGGGCATATCCGCTATGGCAATCAGATTTCCCGACAACTGCTACATGAGTCCCTCTGAAAGGTACAGCTAATACACTGCCTTTTGCATTTGAGACAAAACATCCTCTGTTTTCAGTCCAGCCCACAGCAGGTTTTATGTTTTTCATAGATACCCGCTTTCCTTTACGAAGTATATCCACCGGCTTCAAGGTATTAAAGTCCCAACACTGCCAATATTCAGGAATAGATAACTTTGTCCCATTAACTTGCATCGGCATCCAAACGTATGTAGCGGCTGAAGCTTGATGAGGATATGACCATCTATCTCCCATAAACATAGGTATGGTATCATTCCCCCTCTTCAAGGGAAAAACGAAAGTACTCTGAGAATTATAAGTCAAAGTTCCTTCAGGACAGAACAAGCCTTGCTTTGTCCAAGGGCCTTCTATTTTCGGGGCCGTGAAATAAAAGTTATCATTCTTCTCCCAACTGGTCAGATTAGAATAAAGCATATAATAAATGCCGTCTTTCTTGAACATAGCAGGTGATTCACCTGAGCCTTTCACATGCGCAACTTCCATCTCTATTGATTGGTAATCATCACTCAACCGATATATCGGTCCATGATGAATCAGCAAATATCCTTTGCCATCCGTATCTTGGAAAGTTCCCATATCCCAACGCTGAACAGGTTTTCCCTGATAAAGTAACGGTCCCTGCAACTGATATTCGCCATTAATGGTTTTACAGGTGGCATACCCGATATAAGGGTCTTTGTATCCCATATCATCAGCATGCATAAACATTACAAACTCACCGGTAGAAGGGCATTTCATTACTTTCACACGTTCACCTACACGATTAGGTCCTAATATGCCATCCGGTTGCACGGTCAGGACTACCCGCTCGAACTTCCAGTTAACCAAATCATCCGAAGAGTAGCAGGAAAATCCCGGAAAAGCATTGCTTTCATCTGATTTCCACTCACCAAACAGATAATACCTCCCCTTTTCTTCTACAATGCAAGCACCATGCGCATTGACAATATTGCCATGATCATCAAACCACGGCATGCCATTTCGAATAACCTTCTCCATATTTTGGGCAGAGCAATATATCCCCTCTCCTATTCCTCCAATGAGGAGCCACACTAATAATACATATTTCATATACCTTATCAATTTCTTAAAAAATAAAAACTAATATCTATTCACGCCATTACACAAGTTGAAATCAAACAGAATTTCATCATCAGTCTGCTTTACCAACCAATCTACTTCTGTTACATAAAGAATGTATAAATAAGAGGGAATATAGAAACTCCCTCTTAAATTATATGGAAAAACAATCTTACTTGTCTGTCATTTACTTTTCTGCTGCCATATCCGCAGTGGTAGGCCAATATGGATTCTGATAAATCGGAGAAGTTTCAATATTCTTACCATCAGTAGATGTTATTTGGAACTGATCAATACGAATCGGATCAAGATAATGAGCCATTTTCCAAACAAAACCCTCATAGGCCAACTGGTTAGCAGTTTTACGATATGGAAGCAGATATTCGCTATCGTTGGGTGAAGACACATTTGCTTTGTCAGTGCCATAGACAAGTGTAGTATTACCTTTTGAGTCATCATACCAACGTTCCATAGGTGTATTCCAAAGATGCATACCTCCGGGAACATAAGGCGTAACCGTCATCTGATCCATTGCTCTCCACCGACATAAGTCCATCCAGCGAAGACCTTCGGATATATATTCGCAGCGACGTTCACGGCGAATATTATACAAAGTCTTATCTGTCAAAATCTTCCCTGCCGAATAAGCTCCCCAATCATTCTCAGCTTCCTTATTCAAATCAGTAGCAGCAATAGTAGCATCAATATTATCACTAACTAAAGCACGGCGACGAAGAAGTTGCCAATATTCACGGGCTGTATTATCTAAAGTCTGATTACGTTCATAGCTGGCTTCCATATAATTCAATAAAGCTTCAGAAGCACGATAGATAGGGATACCGAGGAAACACTTGTTCTGAACCAGATATTTACTATCCCAAGCTCCACCTTTACGCAGTGCATAACCGGTAGTATAGGCGTACTGTGAAGCTCCATCTGTAATCTTGGGATACGGTTCATCCAACCAAATATTAGTAAGTCCTGTCACACTTTCAATCAATACATTCTTTTGTCCCGGCTCTTTCAGAAAAACAGTCAAGCGACTATCACGATTAGTACGCACATCGGCAATCGTTTTATCACCCATATAATAACCATCACCATCTGCATAGGTACCATGCGCATAAACTGGCAAGCCATCCTCCATAAGAAAATTCTGCACAAAAGCACGCGTCACACCAACTCCCCAATTACCTTCATCTGCTGCTAAAGCAATATCATGTCCACTTCCCAGTCCTTGTACATATTGACGCCACATCAACACCTCTTTTACACCTGACAAATCTTCCTGACCAAACATAGCAAAGTAAGGATTCTCTGTAGTTGCTAAATCTTGCTTCACAATACCTGTATTTTCAGTCAAGCTAGATTTATACTTTTCTGCCACTTCTTTAGAAGCACTCATAGCCTCTTCAAAAAACCAATTGATTTCATTATCAATACTTCCACTCGGATACTGATAATTGGCATTATATTCTTTCGTCTTACCCGGCCAACCTTCTCCATTGGGAACAAACGCTGAGCCCTTGAAATATTTCAGCCAGGTAGCCTCGAACAATGCTACACGCGATTTGAGCAACAAAGCTACATCACGATTGATACGTGTAGTTTGAAAATCTTTTCCATCCATCAAAATAGCAGCTTTATCTAGATCAGAAAGAATAAAACGTGCAACCTCATTACGCGGCGAACGCTTAGCAGCATCAGTCAGTATTTCCATATTATCCGTTAAAGGATCAGTTACGATAGGATAGTCACCAAATGCCTGGTAACGCTTAAAGTACTCCAATGCACGCAAAGTATACAACTCACCTATATAATGACGAATACTTTTCAAATCACCCGAGATAGTATTGCCTGATCCGTTTAAATCTTCACCAAAACGTGGCAAAACATTCGCAAAAAAGAAATTTAAATGATAGATATTGGTAAAAGACCAATCACCAGAAGAATTAGGAACTCTCCATTCACCCGTACAAAAATAGCTAGGTGCGCTCTGGGAAATCTGATTATCTGTACCTTTATCATTTGCATAAAAGCCATAAGAATTTCCAGAGTTTCCAGGTAAGATACTGGAATAATACTTATCAGCATATGCTTGTAAGTGTGAGACATCTGTAAAAAAAGTTTCAGGTGCAAGTTCTGAAGTTGGTTCCCTATCAAGGAAATCATCACATGATATCATTGCACTACTCAAAGCTGTAGCTATCAATGCTAAAAATATATTTTTTGTTTTCATGATTTTATTATCAAATTAAAAGGTTACACTTAAACCAAATGACCAAGTGGAAGATAAGGGGTACGCGTTACCACCCCAACCACCAACACAGGTTTCAGGATCAAAGATTGAAGATAAAGAGGTAAATGTCAAAAGATTCTCACCTGACACAAATACGCGACAATTGGAAATACCTACTTTTTCAACTACAGACTTCGGTAATGAATAACCTAATTGTAGATTCTTCAAACGCATATATCCTGCATTTTGCATATAACGACTTTGTTTTTCTTGATTTTTAGCTCCAAAGCTCGTTTTATCAGAATCTTTCGAAGTGATAGGACGTGGATAATATGAATCTAAGTTAACTGGTAATTCATAACCTGCCAACCCTATCGGCTGATCCCGAAAATAATCATTATGCTGTTCCAGACCAATAGTATACCATTTAGAATAGCCACCACGAACACCCCAGAAATAAGATGACTCACCCGGCCAAAAGTCATGTTTCAAAACACCTTGCAGAAAACAACGGAAATCAAATCCCTTATAGTTGGCTGTCAAGTCAATGCCATAAAAGTAGTGAGGATTACTGTCACCCAAAATCTTTAAATCGCCATGATCATCCCATGTACTTGCACCTTTACTTATTTTGCCATCACCATTCAGATCCTTATACATGATGTCACCTGCTGCCCACTGCGAACCAATGGCGTCTTGTCCACCTTTAGGCAATGAAGCAATATGGTTATCCATCTCTTCCTGAGTTTTGGCAATGCCTACTGTTTCAAAACCCCAAATAAGTCCTGTTTTTTTGCCAGCCATGTATGTGCTGATAGAACCAGTCTTGTTACCGGGATAACTGTCAATATAGGTAACCTGATCGGAAAGTGACACAGTTACACCATAATTCAATCCATTATTCAAACGGTCCTTCCAAGAAAGAGCAACTTCCCAACCTCTGGTCTGAAGGTCACAATTGTTTGTATTAGGAACCTCAATACCCAATGTATTAGGCATCTGGTTAGCCGGTCCCACCATATTCTTGGTGTAGCGGACAAAATAATCAGCAGAACCTGTCAAACGATTATTAAGTAATCCCCAATCCAGACCGATGTCCCATGTGCGAACGGTTTCCCACGTCAGAGCCTCACTAATCAAGCCACCCACCGAAGCAGTATTAGGTTGCATACCATTCTGTATCCAGGCACCATTTGCAGCACCTAAAGACATCACACGGTAAGTAGGATAATATGAGCTTGTATTCTGGTTACCCAACTGACCGTAAGAGAAGCGTAACTTCAACTGATCAACAACACTGGTAGCCGGAGCGAAGAACTTCTCTTGTGCAATATTCCAACCTGCCGAGAAAGAAGGGGATAGTTGCCAGCGACTGCCGCGGCGGAAACGGGAAGTACCATCATAACGCATATTAACTTCCAACAGATAGCGGCCCATGAAATCATAATTTAAACGACCGAAGAAACCGGCTGTAGCCCATTCTCTTGAATAACCATTCACCCCTGTAGTTTTCTCTTCACCTTTACCGCTCAATCCGGATGTCAGATCGAACTCCCAGAAGTCTTCATCCTCTACATACAATCCATATTTGGTAACGTCGAAATAATGCAGTTTGAACTCTTCTGCCTGAAAACCACCCATGAACTTGAAGTTATGTTTATCTGCGAAAGTATGAGTATACGAGCTATAAACATTCAGATTCAGATAATTTTCTTTCTGATCGTTTTCTTTTAAACTTGAATCTTTGTTCGTTACGATTTTATTACCTTGTGGATCATAATTATAAGCAGGTAATGTAGCTGCCTTTGTACTCTCCTCTTTAATACTATAATTGAACTCTATATTTGTAATCCAGTTCTTGACAGGCTCTATGATAAAAGCAGCCTGATGATAGTGACGGTCTGTCTGTTGAGTTCTTTGTCCACCTTCTGCCAATGCACGAGGATTGTCATGATTGATATGACCGTTTTGATCGTAAATAGGCATATTCGGCCAGTTTGAGCGCCCCAACCCATCATAATAGCTATCTGTAAAGCTCGTTGGTCTACAAATATCATTGCGGGTAAAGCGAGTAGAATAGTTGAATTTTAACCATTTTGTCAATGTTCCATTAATTTTTGCTGTCGTATTGAAACGCTGCAAATTTTCTTTTCCGAAGTTGAGAAGTCCTCCCTGATCCAGATAATTGAACGAAGCATAATAAGACATCTTTTCGCTACCACCTGTGACACTGATGTTGTGTTCCTGAGAAAACACATGATCTTTATACATGGCATCCCAGATATCTGTATTAGCATATCCCTGAGTCCAACGGTCTTGCCAGGCAGTCTCACTTTTAGCATCCAACCCTACTTCTCCATTCGTAAACTTTCCATTCTGGAAGTCAATCATCTTCTGCATCGTTTCATCCGAATATGCACCTTTAACACCTTGATTGGCATCCGCATAATTCATCATGACGGCAAACGAATAAGAGTCCATTGACTTCGGCATATTGATAGGACTGGAGACACGGAAGCTATTATTATAGTTAACAGACACTTTACCTTCCTTTCCTCTCTTAGTAGTAACCAAAATTACACCGAACGGTGCACGCGAACCATAAATACTGGAAGCGGCAGCATCTTTCAATACAGAAATATTCTCTATATCCTGCGGGTTGACAGTATTAATATCGCCCACCATACCATCAATTAAAATCAATGGAGAGCTATTGGAACCAGAACCGATAGTACCTGTACCACGAACAGATATACTCATGTCCTTTTCTAACTGTCCGGAACTGGTGGTAATCTTCAGACCCGGTACTAAACCCTGCAAAGCCTGAGTTGCAGAAGTTACCGGACGCGATTCTATTTCTTTGGCAGTAGCAATACCTACGGAACCGGTCAAGTTCACCTTCTTCTGCGTACCGAAACCTACTACTACAACTTCTTCCAGCATCTCGGTATCTTCTTTCAGGGTAACATCCAGTATTTTCCCTGCCACAACCGGAATTTCTTGAGTTTTAAAACCAATATAAGAGATAACAAGCGTGGCACCCTGATTTACGGAAAGCGAGAAATTACCATTAATATCAGTAATAATTCCGTTTGAGGTTCCTTTCTCCTGAATGCTGGCACCGATAACAGGTTCGCCCATTGCATCTTTCACCACACCTGAAACTTTGATTTGTTGTTGAACCACTTCCTGATTAGTCTCATTGCCCTCAGCCATCACTGCCAGCGGACACCCGGTAATGAAACTACTACAAAGTAGCAAGGCTGCCAGCGCCTTCCGATTGTTTCTAAATGAATCTGATTTCATTGTTTTTCGTTTTAATATGAATATAAGGTTAATAATCCCTGCGTTACTTTTTTGAAAAGATAACGATGCAAATGTAAGATTGACTTGCTGAAAAAGGAGAGACAGACAGATCAAATAGAAGGGTAAATTGTTCATTGACCTATTTCTCTTGTTTCTTTGGCCTATCTGTCCATGGTCTCCTCTTTCATTCTTTCATTGTGATATCTAATATATAAGGTTGGGATACGCCCTCTGTTTCCACTTTCACTCTCAATACTCCGGGAACACGCGCCGATTGTACAATCAAGAGTGCCCGCCCGAAGAAAGTTTTCAGCTTATTGCTTCCGAACGGAATGTCTCTGCGCATATCTCCGTTGTCCAATGCCAACAATCGTCCTTCTCCTTCCAACTGCACTGTTAGGTTACGGTCGTCCATCTGGACAAAACGTCCGTCTTCATCGCATAATTTGATTTCTATATGCGAAAGGTCCTGCCCGTCAGCCTTCAGTATCGTCTTATCGGCTATAAGTTTAAATGCTGAAGTTTTCTTAGTGGTAACAAGACTATCCCGGCAGACTTCCACTCCATTCTTATAGCCGATAGCTAAAACTTTACCCGGACGATAAGGTTGATTCCAGACAATCGTATTATTCGGATAATCCTTTGTACTCCGTACCCCAAAATCCATAGTTCGTTTGGCATGTGGAGCAATCAGCCGTACGGAGTCACAATTAGTCATTGTACGATATTCCAATACCCGGTCATCCGTATACGGCAAGTTCAGGTTGTCCACCATCAAAGGATACTGCCAATGATCCTTTCCCGGATCTATATTGAGCGAGTTATCAACAATAGCCAATTTCAAAACAGGTTCATCATTCCAGACTGCTCGATGATAGGCAGCAACCGGTTTCTCCACCATACACATATCGAACGGACAACTTGCCCATCCCTTACTGGGCCAACCTACAGATTCCCCCAGATAGTCTACACCCGCCCAGATAAACGAACCTAAGATGAAATCGTTATCTTTCACATAGTTCCATGAATTATATGGTATATAGTCACGTGAAGAGGTCGGATGTGCAGCCGTATAATAAGGATAAACTTCACTTCCCAACATCAACCGCTTAGGATATGTGAGATGGTCTTGCAGCATTCTGGTCTCCTGATAGTTATACCCGACGATATCAAAGACCTCACAGAACTGGTTCAATGAATTGGGAGCCATAGCTACCATAACCGGACGCGTAGGTTCTAACTGATGAACAAAGTCCTGCATCATCCTGCCTCGCTTTATCCCTTCATCCGTCTTCAGGAAAGCTTCCCGAGTTTCATTACCTATACTCCAGATTATGATGGAAGGATGATTCCGATCCCTTATTATCATGTCCGCCAGGTCGCGCTGCCACCATTCATCAAACAGCTTACCATAATACAAGCTGCCTGTTTTCCAGGCATCGAATGCCTCATCAATAACTAAAAGTCCAAGTGTATCGCATATTTCAAGGAATTCCGGTGCCGGAGGGTTATGGCTGCAACGCACTGCATTACATCCGAATTCTTTCAGAATGCTGAGACGGCGCTCAAAAGCACGATCAGGTATGGCAGTTCCCAGTCCACCGGCATCCTGATGCAGATTCACGCCTTTAAACTTCATAGGCTGCCCATTCAGTTTAAATCCTTCTGTACTGCTAAATTCAAGGGTACGGATGCCGAACGGAGTTTGATAAGTATCTACCGTCTTTCCCTTCTTTTTTATCATAGTACGCACAAAGTAACGATAAGGATCGTCTACCGACCAACAGTGCGGATTATCCACTACCAGATACTGTTCGACATCCATTGTGTCATTAGCTGGAATGTGTAGGGAAGTCATAGTTTCCAATTTCTTACCTTTCATCTTAATGGGCTGTCCCTGCTTATTCACCAACAGTTGCAATACTTGTACGCTTTCATCCTGAGCGGTCTTGTTAGTTACACTGGTACGTATCCGTACTTTTGCTTCATCCTTGCTTACTTCCGGGGTAGTGACATAAGTTCCCCAAGTCGTTACGTGTAGCGGTTCAGTCACCTGCAACCAGACATGACGGTAAATACCCGATCCGGTATACCACCGCGAAACATCCGTATGATTCACATGTACTGTTATCAGGTTATCCTCACCATACTTCAGATACGAAGAAATATCATATTCAAAGCTGGTATATCCATAAGCATGAAATCCGACTTTCTCTCCATTTACATATACAGTTGACTGATAATATATACCATCAAAAACAATAGAAACCGCTTTTCCCTTATAAGATAAGGGGATATGAAACTCTTTCTTATACAGCCCCACGCCTCCGGGTTTGAAACCATTTTCCGGTTTTGCTTCCCTATCAAAAGGCAAGTGTACACACCAGTCATGCGGCAACTGGACCGCTTCCCATTTCCATGCGGAAGGTGTAAATCCCGGTTTCATAGCATCCGGTTCGTCCCCCAGATGAAACCACCAGTCAAAATCAAAATTGATACGTTGCCGATTGGCCATAGTGTATGAGCCCGGTAAAAATACAAATACCAAAAGTATTATAATCTCCCTACTGATCATTCTTTGTCTTACCATAAAAGTGTTCTTTAATTATAAAGTTAATAAAGGATGTTCTCATAGGCAAAAATACCCGATTTTACTTTAAATAACAGGAAGTAATCGGGCAGATATCATTGGCAAATAGTTCATCACGGCTAAATAAAGGCAAACCAGTTTCTTCAATTCATGAAATGCCATATTTACCCATGTTAAATGATCAATCTGTCTCTATCGACATACCCTTACCTGCTTTATCTTTGCAACCAGACACTTAATTATAAAAAGTATCATTTACTAATTTAAAATATAACTATTATGAAAAAGCACTGTGCGGTATATCATTTATACCTTGTAAGTTTTGTATGTCTCCTGTTTATTTCCTGTAGCTCTCCAAAGGTATCTTACAATGAGATTAAAGTGGCTGCCCCTTTCCCCATGGAACCAATCAAAGAATGTATCTTCCCTGAAAAAGATTACTCCATTGCGGATTACGGTGCCATCGAAGGAGGGAAACATATTAATACGGAAGCTATCAGTAAAGCCATCGAGGCTTGTAATAAAGCCGGCGGAGGGCGTGTGGTTATTCCTGCCGGTGAATGGCTGACAGGTCCCATACATTTCAAAAGTAATGTAAACCTCCATCTGGAAAAAGATGCAGTAGTCCGCTTCACAGATAATCCGGAAGATTACCTGCCAGCAGTAATGACCTCATGGGAAGGGATGGAATGTTACAACTACTCACCACTCGTCTATGCCTTTGAATGTGAAAACATAGCCATCACCGGAGAAGGAATGCTAAAGCCCCACATGGATTTGTGGAAAGTATGGTTCAAACGTCCTCAACCCCACATGAATGCCTTGAAAGAACTTTATACAATGGCATCTACCGACGTACCGGTAGAACAACGCCAAATGGCTCAGGGAGAAAACCATCTGCGTCCGCACCTTATCCACTTCAACCGTTGCAAGAATATACTGCTCGACAGTTTTATGATTCGTGAAAGCCCCTTCTGGACTATCCACATGTATATGTGTGATGGTGGCATTGCCCGCAACCTGAATGTGAAGGCCCATGGCCACAACAGTGATGGCATCGACTTAGAAATGACCCGCAACTTCCTGATAGAGAATTGTACATTCAACCAAGGAGATGATGCCGTTGTTATAAAAGCCGGAAGAAACCGGGATGCATGGCGCCTGAATACTCCTACCGAGAATATAGTGATACGCAATTGCACCATTCAGGATGGACAAACGTTACTTGGAGTCGGCAGCGAAATATCCGGCGGATACCGCAATCTGTTTGTAGAAAACTGCCAAATGGACAGCCCCAATCTGGATCGTGTGATCCGTATCAAAACCAGTACTTGCCGGGGCGGCATCATCGAAAATGTATTTGTCCGTGATATCACCGTAGGCCAGTGCCGGGAAGCAGTATTGCGTATCAACTTGCAATATGAAAACCGTGAGAACTGCAACCGTAACTTTCCTCCTGTTGTCCGCAATGTACATCTGAAAAATGTAACTTGTGAGAAAAGCCGGTTAGGAGTACTCATCATCGGGCTGGACGACGATCAACATGTATATAACATCAGCGTGGAAGACTCGCACTTCAATAATGTTGCAAAAGGAACCAATGACATAAAAGGAGCGAAAGACGTTACTCTCAAGAACCTATACATAAACGGAAAACTTGTAAAAGAGTAAATCCATAGAACCAGTCAAAAAAGATGTAGCATCCTTTCCAAAAAGACGTAACATCCTCTCCAAAAAGATGTAACGTCTTTCAAAAAAACATATAACGTCTTTAAGAAAAAGATTTAGCAGGCTTTAGAAAAAGATGCTAAGTCTTTTTTTTATTGGTTACTTTTATACCTGAAGCATATGGAAGTGTTTGATTTAAACCCTTTATCCATAGAGCCTACAGGGTGAAGCGACACTAAAGAAGAAAAGAACCGGCAGACCAATATCCCGATGCCGGGTATATACTCCCCCTGAGACTCCTTCTTACTGGTCGTATGCACCGTGCTTGACGCACGTAAGCACCGTTTCCGGATGGCTTTTGAACGGTACATAAAAACAAAGTTTGCCTTCACCCCGTAACGCCTATGAACAAAGGGTTTGATAGAAAAAGGTGAAGGCGGTGAATGAGGTAAAAACAAGTTGAATAGAGGTTATTTGCCACGAAATCCACAAACATACGGATCTTCTCCCTGCATCCGGAGTCAAAAGACCTCCTTACAAATTGTAACTCAGCCACTTCCCCGTAAAATAATAAAATGACAAATTGTCGTTAAAATCCCTTTATATCCTCTCTATTTTAAATAGAAAAAGAATAAAAGGAAGAAATTTAACCTGTTTCATGAGCAACGAATCTAAATAAAAAACTATCTTTGTAGTGCAAACTCTGAAACTCAACAGATATGGAACAAATGGAGACCATAAAAGAGCTTATCAATCAGGGAGATGTAAATAAGGCGATTGAAGCCCTCGATACTCTCCTCACTCAATCA
>ERZ780177.2868-NODE-2868-length-13705-cov-4.597363_pt1 | contig 13705 bp, 23 predicted proteins | sample MGYA00510973_ERZ780177 | MGnify/ENA primary metagenome ERZ780177 (study PRJEB29588, sample SAMEA2144396) | human gut metagenome | biome: human gut; feature: human-associated habitat; material: faeces | place: Denmark | collected 2008/2010 ...
TCTAATGATGATATTTGGTATTATTGCATATCGTCTAATGATGAAAGAAATATAAGGTACAACAGCTTGTGGAATGGCACAAAATTTAAAACACAGGAAGAATGCGTAAATGCTTGTCAGAAATACATTGATAAGGTAATTAAAGGCAAAAAGGAGCAGTAATGGAGAGATTGACAGATAGCAATAAAGAAATACCCACATTAGTTGATAATGCCGAATACTGGCTAAAGGTGTACTTTAAGCTCAAAGATTATGAGGACTTAGAGGAACAGGGTAGACTTATCAAGTTGCCTTGTAAAGTGGGAGATACAGTTTATGTAGATAACACAATACTCCCAATAGAGGATATGGAGTGCTATGAGGACATTGATAATAAGATTCCATTATATTTTCCGGCACGAGTTGTTTCATTCCGCTTTGCAAAAAGAAACTGGATGAAGATTGCCGTTAAGGCAAAATGGTTACATGAATGGATTGACGATGAGACCGGACCAGAAAGCGATTACATAGAGTGTGAGAAAAATTTTACAATCTTATTGTCAATGATTGGGAAGACAGTATTCCTCACACAATCCGCAGCAGAAGCAAAACCGAAAGAATTGAGAGGTGGAGAAAATGAGCAAACTCCTTGAAAGTGTAAATAGGCGAGACTTTGATAGAAGAATATCGGAAGTTGTTGAAATGCTTGAAGAAAAACAACTTTACGGAACTATCAGTTTGATAAAAGATTTGAAATATTACCTCGACTTAGCTACAAAAGAAAAAACACACACTTGTAACTGCCAGCGCAACAGCAATTCAAGAGAGAATGAGCCTTGTTGCAGATGCGATAGCAAACAGACCAATGCAGACAGAATAAGGAATATGTCGGATGAAGAGTTGGCGGAGTTTATACATAAAATGGAAGTCACTTGTTTTGTAGATATTATAGGATATGCAAATAAAGACTGCGGGCAAGATAAAATTTCTTGTAGAGAATGCCGAGCAAAAGCACCAACAATGCTTGAATGGCTTCAATCAGAAGTGGAAACAGAAGAAAGTGAGGAAAAATAATGAACATTGTAACATTAATCGGCAGATTAACTAGGGACCCGGAGATTAGATATTCACAGGGAGAGAATGCAATGGCAATAGCAAGGTTTACACTTGCCGTTGACAAAAATTTTAAAAAGAAAGGTGATACGGCAAATTTCATTAACTGCGTGGCTTTTGGCAAAATTGCTGAAACAGTAGAAAAGCATGTATTTAAAGGCTCAAAGATAGCAGTTATCGGTGAGTGGACTACAGGCAGTTACAAGAATAGAGACGGAAACACAGTCTACACTAACGATTGCAATATATCTAAGTTGGAATTTTGTGACAGCAAAAATTCAAGTGGCAGCAGTGCAGAGCCACAGCCAAAACCCGATGATAGCTTTATGTCAATTCCTGATGGTATTGACGAGGAATTACCATTTAACTAAGAGTCGGTTGATTACAGGGCAGTCAATAACGGCTGTCCTAGGAAGGAAAAATAATGGATTATACAAATAAAATATTTGCAAATATTGCAAAGGATATGTCGGAGCAAAAAGATATTGCAGTTGTAAGAGCGTTTGTATTTCAGATTACAGAACTGCTACAGAAAAATGGCATTATGCCAATATGCACTGAAAGATACTTGAATATCAATTCTGATAAATCAAGTTACAGTATTATCAGAAAAATCAATATCTCATTCGATGAGCTTGATTGTACCGAGCATGACCAAAAAGTGAGAGAAGAAGCATACAGAGATTTTATCAAAGAATTTGAGAGAAGAGTTAATTCAAAAGATATATCTGAAAAACTCTTTGAAACTGAATGTATATTATTGGAGCGTGATAAGAATGAGATTGATTTACGTGGATAAACTAAAGGAGGATAAAACAATGTGTAGAAAAATAAAAAAAGCAATAATGGCGATGGCTTGTGTGATTGCAATGGTGGGTTTTAATGCGGTGCCGGTGTCGGCATGTACACCACCACTTAATCCGCCATCCATAGAGATTCCAGATATCAATTTTGAGCCTGATGGTGCTTTAAAAGATGCAATCGACAACTATGTAAAAAATTGGCTTGAGAAATGCATCCTCGATACTCCTGTGGTGGAGTATGCATCGTATTACAAGAGTGCATCAAGGTATTTTAACTACAGTCACGTAGTAGTCAAGTGGACGAAAGTTGAAAATGCAACGTCTTACAAAGTAAGAATTACAAAAGCTGATGGAACATGGAAAGAATACGATACGACCCATACAGCATTTTACAGTACTAATTATACGGATGATTTTATTGCTGATGGTATGGACGGAGCTACAGTAAGCGTCAAAGCTTATGGCGATAACGATACATTCGGCTGTTGGTCAGACGATACTAATATTACGCGATTTAGATATTAGGAGGTAAGAGAAATGCCAAGTGTAAATTATAAACAATTATATGCCATAAAAAGTAAGAACAGAGAACGCATATTAAACGCTTGCCCCGATATGAAGAATCAAAGTGGTATTTACTTCTACACTAGAACCGATGAAAACGGAATATCGTACTTTTATATCGGCCAAAGCGTAGATTGCTTAGAACGTAGTATATCGCACTTGACAGGCTATCAGCACATAGATTTATCAATCAAGAAAAGAGGATTTTATAGCGAAAAAAATCCTTATGGTTGGAAATTGAATGTTATGTACTATCCAAAAGACAAGCTTGACGAAATGGAGCAATATTGGATTTTGGAATACACAAAAAGAGGTTATCAGTGCAGATATAACAAGACGGCTGGCGGTCAGGGAGAGGGCAAGGAAAAGATAAATGAATTTAAGCCCTCTAAAGGCTACAGAGACGGCATACAGCAAGGCAAAAAAGTGTTAGCAAGGGAATTATCCTCTATCGCAGAAAAACATCTTATAATCCGCTTAAAGCCCGGAAAAGAGCATAACAAGGTATCGCAGAAACAGTATGAGAAATTTATGGATTTAATCAATATTGGGAATTGCGAGGTAAATAATAATGATGATTGAAAAAAGAGTTTTGGACGAGTATTCGTCTTGCAGAGCACAACATGACGAGTACATAACCAGGTGTTATTGTTCTAACTGCAATGAATATTTAGGTGCAAAGGATAGTACATATTTGAAAAGCAATAATACTTTAAGCGAGGATATGAGATTTTGTCCTTATTGTGGAAAACATGTTTAATTTTTATTGAAAGCGGGTGAGAACAATGAGCAGTAAGTTACACAAAATTCCGCATTTTAACACTTATGATGATATAAGAGCTGAAATGCAAAACGATTTACAGTATAGGCTTGCGAACAGAACGGATAAAACATCTCTTGGTAGGCCTTTATATTATCGAATAAATGTACAGTTAATATTAACACAGGAATGTCCTTATAACTGTCCGTTTTGCTTAGAGAGGAAGAACCCTATGCAGGGCGATAATAATTTTAAGGCACAGATTGAGTCGTTAAAAAAGATACTGTCGGAACATCCCAATGCGAGACTTACAATTACAGGCGGAGAGCCGGGGCTATATCCTAATCATGTATCAGAAATCGTTGATACATACAGACAGCATAGTAATCATGTGTTTTGCTCAATCAATACTACTGGATATTCAAAGGAGCTTAACGGATTGGCACATATCAACTTATCATATAACGATTATGTGCATAAAAGCCCTAGTGATTTCCCAAACTGTACAGTTCAGACAGTAGTTGAAAATCCAACGATTGAGTATATTAAAGATTTCATGCAGATGGAAGCTGATAATTTTTCATTCAGATTTTTAAGTGGACTTGAAAAGAAAGATTATCCTGTAAAAATATGGAATGATTTACAGAATGATGATGATATTGATATCCATACCTTTAGGATTGGTGATTTCTTTGTATATGCAACATTTGACTATATGGGAAAACATGCAAGATTGACATTAGGAGATATGTGGCAGCAGAGAAACAACGATTATAAAGATGGATACTCAAATATTATTATCCATCCCGATGGAACTATTGGAACTAATTGGAGATAAGAAAGTGGGTGATTCAGAATGAAGATTTTAAGTAAGAAGAAATACAACAAACTCATTGAAGATTTTGAGAAATCGCAGAAAAAGGTTGAGGAACTCAAAAGGATAAATGAAAGTCTTGGCAAAAAGTTAGAGTACGAAAATACAAGTTACAAGCTGAATGGCGGCAAGGATTTCTGCTTTAAATGTAAAAACTCTTACAGATACAAGACATATTGGGGAGCGGAAGAAATCGAAAAGTGTGGTTGCTTACTTGATGTTTCTTGCGTGAATTTTGAGGAAAAAGATTAAAATACATCAACCGGAACTTGAGGAAAATAGGAGATTAATTAAATGGCAGAACGTAGAATGTTCACAAAAAAAGTCACTGACGATGATAATTTTATGGCTTTATCATCAAGTGCGCAAGCCTTATATTTGCATTTATCTATGTCTGCTGACGATGACGGATTTTGCAACCAGGTATCAGTTTCCATGTTCAAAGCTCACGCAAGTGTGGCTGATTTACAACAACTATTGGAAAAAAGATACATATATCAGTTTGATAATGGTGTGATTGTAATTAAGCATTGGCGCATGGCAAACGCTTTGAGAAAAGACCGGTATACACCAACGAATTTTAAGGAAGAATTAGCAAAATTAAAGATAAAATCCAATGGCGCATACACATTTTCTGATGATGGTTGCCGTGTGGTTGCCAATGGGTTGCCAGATGGTTGCCAGATGGTTGCCACTTGTCTGCCACAGGATAGTATAGGTAAGGTAAGTATAGATAAGAATAGTATAGTTAAGGATAGTAAAGATAAGGATATAAAAGAAAAAGATATTGATAAATCAATATCTAAAAAGAAAACTGTCTACTACCCTGATGATGCAATGCTAGAGAGTGCTTTTCAGGAATATCTGACAATGCGGAAAAAGATTAAGAAGCCGATATGCACTGAAATGGCATTACACCGAGCTATGAACACTATCGAGAGACTTTCAAAGGGTGATAATGATTTAGCAGTTAAAATTCTTAATCAGTCAGTAGACCATTGTTGGCAAGGGCTGTTTGTATTAAAGGACAATGAGCCACATTCAGCCAACAAAGGCACCATTGATTGGGACAATGTATGAGGTAGAGAAATGACAAGAGACGAGACAGTTAAAATCATTCGCATAATGTGTGATTGCTACCCCAATTACAAGCCGAGCAATTTATCCGAGACAGTAGATGTGTGGAATATGATGTTGGAAGAATACAGCTACAGTCAAATATCTATGGCATTGAAAACTTACGTGCATTCCGATACAAGCGGATTTGCACCGAGCATCGGACAGCTAATCAACAAACTGCATGAGGTTCAATCCCCACAGGAGCTTAACGAAATGGAAGCATGGATGCTTGTTAGCAGGGCACTTAGAAATGGCTACTATGGTGCAGTTGAAGAATTTAACAAGTTACCACCACTCGTACAAAAAGCTGTCGGAAGTCCTGACAACTTACGGAACTGGGCATTGACGGACAGCAAGAGTATTGAAAACGTAGTACAGTCAAACTTTATGAGAACCTACAGGACGGTTGTTAATCGAGATAAGGAATATCAAAAAATGCCAAAGGATATAAAGGCATTGATTGAAAGTGCCAATAAAAGCTCGTATTCGGCTCAAATCGGCTCTAAAAATCAACAGGCGATAAAATTATCGCTTGAAGATAATAAAAGCCAAAATAAGCCAATTAAAGGCATTCCAATGCCAAAAGAAATTAAGGAACGTATCGAGCAGATGAAAAGATAGGAGGTAAAGAGGTTTGTGCGCACAATTAAAGCCGGCTTTACTCCTAGCGAAAAATGATAAAAGACAAGTATTCAAGGCAAAGATATGAAGTACGAAAAGCCAGTAACCTTTGTGTGCTTTGTGGAAAACCACTTGATAGAGAAGGTGTGGTTTGCACGGCATGTAACAGCAAACGCACAGCATATGGCAGAGAGCTTTATAAAAAATTACAGGCAGTTGGTGTTTGCCCTAGATGTGGCAAGAACTTGCTGTATGGTGACGAAAAAAGCTGTATTGAGTGTAGGGCGAAATCAGCCGAAGCCGCGTCAAAGAAACGTGCTGCTGATGTAAAAAAATACAATGAGCGACAAAAGGCATGGCGAAAAGCACGATACGAAAAAGACAAGGAAAATGGCATATGCACACGCTGTCGCAAAAGGAAAGCAGACCCGGGGCATACCACTTGCACATTTTGTCGGGAAACAATGAGAAGAGCGCACGTTAAAATGCCTGAAAGAACCGGCAGATATGAACAAGGACTATGTTTTTTCTGCGATAATCCGGTAAAACCCGGATATAAGGTCTGCGAAAAACACTATCAGCAAAACGTTAAGAATGCGACTTGTGAAAAGGCAAACTTGGCACGGCAGAAGATGAAAGAAAGGAGTCCGCAATGGACACCTTGAAAGATTTTTACGATTTTTACCGACCACTGCAAAGGAAATATGACTTGCAAATGATTTACAAAACAAACAGCAAAGAAGCGAAAATAACTATCCGGTGGCGCGGTAAAGAGCTTGTAAAAGTCGCAGAAGAAACTACAGAAGCCTGTTTTATCAGGGCAAAACGAGAACTTGAAGAAAGAATGAAGAAATATGAGCAACAAACTGAAACCAAAGAAAAAGCACAAAGAGCCGGATTTTACATGGACAAAGTGCGAAAAAGTTACGCTGAAAAACAGCAATAACCGCAGAAAGCTCGTAAGGCGGTCTTTCACAGACTTTATGGACTTGGGCTACTATGTACTGTATTTACACCATGGATTTGGCAATAAGCGCATTGTAAGGCTTGAAAGAACCATAAATGAGTACCTTGAAAGGGCACAGACCGAAAAAGAAATGAAAACCGAAACGCTTGCTGAACTTTTGAAAGTGAGATACGGCATTGATGTGCAGAAAGAGATTAATTTAATCCCAATGCAACAGTTGATTAGGATTTATCAGAGGAATAATCCACTCGCGATAAACGATACGAGGCAGCGTTTGCGTGGTACGGCATTCACGGACGAGATAAGACCAATGATGAGATACAAGAGCAGTGGTGCAGTGAAAATATTAAACATTAATTAATCTATCAGAAAGGAATAGGTTGTCGCGACATAAAACCGAGGTTTCCTTTTGGTAAGAGAAAATGAATTTTGACAATTACTCTTGTGATAATCAAATGAGCATATTTGACTTCACAAGAGAACCAATTAGCATAACAAAGCCTATCCGCTTGATAGAATTATTTGCCGGCTACGGCAGTCAGGCAATGGCACTAAAGAGAATAGGCGCTAAATTTGAGCATTACAGAGTTGTGGAGTTTGATAAGTATGCCATAGCAAGCTATAACGCAGTGCATGGCACAGATTTTCCTACAATGGATATAACTAAGGTTCATGCAGAAGATTTGAATATCTGCGACACAAATGCATTCACTTACTTACTTACTTACTCATTCCCTTGTACGGATTTATCAGTTGCCGGAAAACAAGCCGGAATGTCTAAGGGCAGCGGTACAAGAAGCGGTCTGTTGTGGGAAGTTGAGAGAATACTAACAGAAATCAGAGATAGCAACGGAGAATTGCCACAGATTTTATTCATGGAGAACGTGCCACAAGTACATAGTCAGGATAATATGCCCGACTTTAGGAAGTGGCTAGATTTCCTTGAAAGCTTAGGTTACACAAATTACTATCAAGACTTGAACGCTAAAAATTATGGTGTAGCGCAAAATCGTGAAAGATGTTTTATGTTTTCATTCCTGGGCGAGTACAATTACCATTTCCCACAGCCCATACCACTCAAAAAGAAGTTAAAAGACTATCTCGAGGATAATGTAGATGAAAAGTATTACATTAACAATGAAAAGGCTGACAAGCTGATAAAACAGCTTATTGACAACGGCACATTACCACAACACAATCTTGACAGACAGACAGACAGACAGACAGACAGACAGACAGACTTGTGTTGACGGAACAATCAATAAGCCACAGCAGAGAGAAGTTGCAAACTGTATCAAGGCAAGATATGACTGTGGAATATCAAACTTGCGGTCAGAGGGAAACTTGGTTGTTGAAGGATATGGGAGAGACGGCAGACAAACAGATTGATGTAGCCGTGACTCTTAGGGCAAGAGATTATAAAGGCCTTGATAACTATGGAAGTAATGGAGTAATTGAATGGAAAAACTAACAGATGCTATCGGAATAGTGCTTTTTGAAAGTGAAAAATTCGGTGGCGAAAAGGTACTTAGGGGGATTTGTCCTACCCTAAGAGCCAATAAAACGAGTAGCGGAGTGATTGAAGTAATGGCAGATGTAAATGTAATAGGCTCTCTTGAAGCAAAATTTGAGAGTACCAACAGAATTTATGATGTGGGGGGGTGTAGTCCAACATTGAGTACAATGCAAGGCGGTAATCAAGAGCCAAAAATACTTGAAGCAAAGCAGTTAGGATTTATGGATAATGGTACAGGCAAACATCAATCAAACACAGTATATGATGAAAATGCACTTTGCCCTAATATCACAACAGTTGAGGGCGGTGGTACGCAACAGATTAAGGTGTGTGAAAGTCAGATAGTTGCTATGCGTGGCAGAAATCCCGATAATCCGTCAGATAGAACTGCGGGAAGTTTAACAGAGCAGAGATTAGAGGTGAATATGCAAGGCCTAAGTAATTGCTTAACGAGTGTGCAGAAAGATAATTTATTGCTTGAAAATAATATCCAAAAAGTCGGTCAAATATCAAGCAACGGTTCCCAATGTGGCACAGTTATTTCTGATAACGGCATATCGGCTAATCTCGTAGCCGGAACACACGGATATGCGAATAGCCATATTGCCACGCAATATCGTATTAGAAAACTAACCCCTAGAGAGTGCGGACGGCTGATGGGCGTATCTGATGAAGATATTGACAAAATGGCAGCAGTAAACAGCAATACACAACTATATAAGCAATTCGGCAACTCGATTGTGGTAGATGTTATGTGCGCTATGTTTAAAAATCTGAATATCAAGCAAGGAGATGGCAATGAAACACTACAAACCAATTAAATGTGTAGTCTGTAGCAAGATATTTACACCGACCGCAGCTAACCAAAATACGTGTTGCGAAGCACATAGACAGCAGAGAGCTACGGAATTAAGAAAAATCAGAGAAAAGAAAAGACTTAAAAGAAAGCCTGTTAAGAAAAACAAACTTGCGGAAATCTGCGAGATTGCTAAGAGTAAGGGCATGAGCTACGGACAGTACATGGCAGAACAATATAAAAAGGAAGTGATGATAAGATGAATAGCAGAACTATAAGCGATATAGAGCCAATTAAAAGACAATGCGTATACGAGGACAACAAGCCATGTAACAGCTCATGCCGATACTCAAATACTTGTATACACAGTACGAACAAAACCGAAGAATAGGAGATAGGTCTATGAAGTTTTCAAAGCTGACTAGACCGGAACTTGAAGAAATTATGAAAAATGCCAATTTTACCGATGAAGAAGCGGAAGTTTTTGAGTTGCTAGTTGCTGATAAAAGCCTTGAAGAGGTATCACAGAGACTATTAATTTCAAAAACGACCACTTCCCGGAGAGTGGCAGACATTAAAGAAAAGATAGAAAGGAGTCGGGCAATGATTAACAAAGTACCAATATGGGAAAAGGTAACGCTGACGATTGATGAGGCCGCAGAATATAGTAACATCGGAATTAATAAGCTCCGAGAGATAACAAACAACCCAAGGTGCCAATTTGTTATGTATGTCGGAAAGAGGCGATTAATCAAGCGAAAAGAGTTTGAAAAGTATATCGCAGAGACGATAGAGATATAATCAAATGTGGACTTATGTAGCCTTATGTGATATTATAATAAATTGCATAAGGCTTTTTCCATAAGTGAAAGGAGCGAAAATTTAATATGGGAAAGGACTTGAAAGGTAAAGAGCTAGGCAGAGGCATTAGTCAGAGAAAAGACAAGTACTATGTCGGCAGATACACGACAAGGAATGGAAAGCGAGTGCAGAAATTATTTGCAAAACTACAAGAGTGTAAAAAGTGGCTTGCCGATGAGCAGTACACTGATGAACACAGCAACCCCGACTTTCCGTCTGACATGTTGGTTGATGCATGGTTTGACTATTGGATAAGCGTTAAGAAGCGCACAGTAAGACCGAACACGCTAAGGAACTACACCGAGAGATACAAACGCAACATAAAGCCTGTTATCGGAAACAAGATACTGCGAGAGGTTAATACACTCCACTGTCAAAAGATAATGACTAATATGGCTGACGAGGATTACAGAACGGCAACGATATATCAGACACGCATAGCGCTATACAACATGCTTGACTATGCATATCAAAGCGAGATTATCCCTAAAAATCCGTGCAACCGCATGGTGAAATCCGACATTGGCAAAGAGTCCTCAAAGAAAGAAGCATTGACGATTGAAAATCAGAAAAAATTCTGCGAAGCTATCAAAGGCACATCATATGAGTATCAATACAGATTTGCCTTGCAGACTGGACTAAGGACAGGCGAGCTTGTGGGGCTTAAATGGGAAGATGTAGACTTTAAAGCCAAAACAATCAAAATCGTCAGGAGCTTAGAGTACAGGCATTCAACAGGTGAATGGAGAGAGGGACCGCCTAAGAGTAAATCAGGATATAGGACAATTCCACTCACTGATGAAGCAGTATCGCTATTGAAATTGCAGAAAGCCAAAAATGCTTCATTCAAATTTATTGACATTCAATGGAGAGACAGAGTGTTTTTGTGTAAGACCGGGGCACCGGTGAAAAATAGCACATATGATACCGGAATTTACAAAGCATGTGACAGAGCACACATACCGAGATTTTCAATGCACGTATTAAGACACACATTCGCAACAAGATGTATTGAAGCCGGCATGACACCCAAAACCTTGCAGACGATACTAGGACACTCGAACATAGGTATCACGATGAACCTTTACGTTCACACCACAGACGAGCAAAAGAACTTAGAAATGGACAGAGTAGCAGAAGCACTCAAAGTAATATAAAATAATCAAAAATATAGTATAACCGATTAAATTGGTACAGAATTGGTACATAAATCAAAAATAGAAAGGCAAGAATCCATTGTTTTAGGGATTTTTGAATAGGTAAAATCAAAAATGAAATTAGGCATCGTTGCTACGAGGGGTATTTAACATAGTTCATTATATCCTCACGAACCGCAACATACCTCAATTTTACGATGTTTCACATGAAATCTTAATTTTATATAATTCGTTATATATTCACATAAATAAACAAAAAATGGTACACTATTGGTACATGAATGGTACATGGAAAAACCTTATGCATGACAATAATTAGAGAAGAACATGGAAATGCTCTTCTCTTTTTTTATGCAACAATTTAGGCATAAGGAGATGATGTTATGTTTGACGATGAAGTGAGAGAACAAATATTTGCTAAAAGTGAGTTACAAAAAATCGACTTAATGACATTGTCTCTCGTCATTAAAGCAATAGAGGAAGTCTTGGAGGAAAATAAAGATGAACATGCCGTATCAGCAACCAATGATGAATTATACACCTAATTATGGAGCATATCAGTACAACCCAATGGCAAACTATCAGAGATACCAACAGCCCGAACCAACACAAGGCATAAGTGGCAGAGTAGTACAGGCAGTTGAGACTATCAATCCCAACGAGGTGCCAATGGATGGCAGTGTAGCATTTTTCCCAAAACAGGATTTAACAGAAATATATGCCAAGAGCTGGAATACTGACGGAACAATACGCACATTGACTTTTAAACCGGTTTTAAACGATAAGACAGACATTTTATCGGGTGACACAGAAAAACTTGAATTTGACCTATCAGAGAAAGCCACAGAGGGTATCATGGCAAAACTCAACGAACTATCAGAGAAAATTGAGCAATTATCTTTAGGGGCACAAAGAAAAACTCCACGAACACAAAGTAAGGAGAGTGAAAAAGCATGAATGTAATGGGAATAATGCAACAGATAATGAGCAATAATCGCGTAATGAAAAATCCAATGATTAAGAATGCAATGAGCATGGCTCAAAGCGGAAACAGCAAGGGAATCGAGCAAATGGCAAGAAACCTATGCAAAGAAAAGGGTATTAATCCTGATGATGTGATGAAGCAGATTAGAGGTAATTTTGGTATATAGCATATGAGAGAACGTGCGCACGACTCTTTATGAAATAAATTTTGGAGGTAAAACAGATGTTCAACACAGGAAATTGTCCAAGCATACCCATCGTGGCGAATTTGGACGGAAACAACGGAAATAACTGGAATGACGGCTCATGGCTTTGGTTCCTTATCGTAGTATTTGCGATATTCGGAGGCTGGGGTAACGGCTTTGGTGGTTTCGGTGGCACTAATGGCGGTGTCGGCAGTGAAATTCAGAGAGGATTTGATAATTCAGCAGTTATCAGCAAGTTAGACGGCATTTCCAACGGACTTTGTGACGGCTTTTATGCCATGAACAACAGTATGCTCACAGGCTTTAACGGCATAAACACAAATATCATGCAGACCGGCTATGGCATACAACAGGCAGTAAACGCTGACACAGTTGCTAATATGCAGAATACCAACGCTTTACAGTCACAGCTTGCTAACTGTTGCTGTGAGACAAGGGAAGCTATTCAGGGTGTAAACTACAACATGGCAACTAACACTTGTGCTTTACAGAACACAATGAACAATAATACAAGAGATATTATTGACAGCCAACAGGCAGGCTTTAGAAGCATATTAGACTACTTATGTCAGGATAAGATAGCAACACTTACAGCAGAGAATAACGATTTACGCAGAGCTGCTTCACAGGATAGGCAGAACGCACTTCTGACTGCTGCAATGAGCACACAGACAAATCAGATTATCAATGCTGTAAACCCGGCGCCAATCCCGGCATACACAGTACCTAATCCAAATGCGTACTATGGTTGCGGTTGCAATACCGGCTGTAATTGCTAAAACTGAATAATTGAGTATCTTAATTGAGTTTAACTCAACCTAAACCGATTAAAAACCATTTTTAGTCGAGGATTAGTCCAAGTTTAGTCAAGAGTTAGTCGAGATTATGTCTGCTAAGCAGTATTACTTATAACCCAAGGGCAGACTATAATGTTTGCCCTTATTTTGTGAAAGAGAGGTAAAGATAATGGAAATAACAGGAATTGCATTACAGACTGTTTCAGCCGGAGAAGATGTGGCATTTACAGAAACACCGGTATGTGGGACTAAATGTATAGTCCACAGACAGGGTAGCGGAATTATTAAGCTAAGAGGTATTACTAATCAGTGCAAGGCTAGATTTTTAGTATCTTATAGTGGCAACATTCAGATACCTACAGGCGGTACAGTTGGAGCTATATCACTTGCCATTGCAGTAGACGGAGAGCCTTTACAGTCAACACGAATGATTGTAACCCCAGCCGCAGTTGAGAATTTATTTAACGTATCAGCACAGGCATACGTTGATGTGCCTTGTGGTTGTTGCAGTACAGTAGCGGTGCAAAATACATCTACACAGGCTATTGAAGTACAGAATAGTAACTTAATTGCTGTTCGTGAAGCGTA
>ERZ780177.2875-NODE-2875-length-13685-cov-2.602861_pt1 | contig 13685 bp, 8 predicted proteins | sample MGYA00510973_ERZ780177 | MGnify/ENA primary metagenome ERZ780177 (study PRJEB29588, sample SAMEA2144396) | human gut metagenome | biome: human gut; feature: human-associated habitat; material: faeces | place: Denmark | collected 2008/2010 ...
TGGCAACCAGCTCTTTCGAATCGAACGGTTTGATCATGTAGTCGTCAGCGCCCAGCTCCAGTCCCAGCACTTTATCAAAGATTTCGCCCTTGGCGGAGAGCATGATGATTGGTACCTGGGAGGTGCTTCGCAGTTCCCGGCAGACCTGATAGCCGTCGATGCCCGGAAGCATCAGATCCAGGAGAATCAGGTTGGGCTGAAATTCGGGAAATACCCGGAGAGCTTCTTCCCCGTCTCCGACAATTTTCGTTTCAAAACATTCTTTCGTCAGGTAAAGTGAGATTAGTTCAGCAATGTTGTAGTCGTCATCTACGATGAGAATGCGCTGCTTTTCAGCCATGTTGATTCCTCCTGTTTTTTTGGATATTTGTAACTGTTCAGTACCTTCACAGTTATGGATATTTCTTATTTAAATGTCACGATTGTAACGCCTGTATCGCCTTCGCCAAACTCGCCAAGCCGGTATTCCTTGACATAGCTTAATTTCTTCAAGTGGCGGTGTACGCCCGCTTTCAAAGCGCCGGTTCCGCGACCATGTACGACGCGGACCTGCGGAAGATGCGCCAGGTAGGCATCATCCAGGTATTTGTCGAGTACCGGGATCGCCTCATCGACGGTCATGCCAATCAGGTTGACCTCCGGCGATACGCTGAAGGACTTGGACATCTTGATCTTGCTGCTTCCGCTTCCGGAGCCGCGGGAACCGCCCGTATGCGTGCCGGAAAGTCCCGGTCCGGTGATGGATGCTTCCTCGACCATTTCCAGATCGCGGATATTGACGAGGGAGCGCAGAATTCCCATCTGTACATACAGATCGCCCTTGGCGTTCGGCAGGGAGCTGACGGTTCCCTTTAAATTCATCGAGAGAACGCGCACGGTATCGCCGAGACGCAGCTTTTTCGCGGAAACGGCTTTTTTCGGTGCGGCGGTTTTCTTAACTGCCAGTTTCTTGTCTACATCCTGGATCTTGCCGCGCAGCTTGGTCCGCTCGGCTTCCAGTTCTTTATTGACGCCGGAAGACTTGGCAAGCTTGTTGATGTTGCGGATCGTCTGATCGGCGGTGTCCTTCGCATCCTGAAGGATCTTCTGAGCTTCCTCGCGGGCTTTGGAAAGCATTTTTTCCTTCTGCTCGGAGAAACGTTCTTCCTTTTGCTGGAGGCGGTTCTTCAGCGTTTCAATTTCCTGTTTATAGGAGGCGATCTCTTCGCGCTCTTTTTCAATGGTCACGCGGCTGTTTTCCAGATTGGCAAGCAGATCCTCGAAGGATTCGTCCTTCTGCTCCATCTGGTTTTTCGCCTCGTCGATGATATAATCTGGCAGCCCCAGCTTGCGGGAAATGGCAAATGCATTACTTTTTCCTGGAATACCGATGAGCAGGCGGTAGGTCGGGCGGAGAGTCTCGACGTTGAACTCGCAGCAGGCATTTTCAACGCCTGGCGCGGTCAGCGCAAAGACTTTTAATTCGCTGTAATGCGTGGTTGCGATCGTCCGGCAGGTCATGTTGTGCAGGAAATTTAAAACCGCAATCGCCAGCGCCGCGCCCTCGGTCGGGTCGGTACCGGAACAGAGCTCATCGAAGAGACAGAGCGAATTGGCGTCCGCCTCATTTAAAATCGAAACGATATTCGTCATATGGGCGGAGAATGTACTCAGATTCTGCTCGATGCTCTGCTCATCGCCAATGTCGGCAAATACATTGTCAAAAACAGCCAGCTCGGATCCCTCAAATGCCGGGATATGGAGTCCTGACTGCCCCATCAGGGTAAAGAGTCCGACGGTTTTTAAAGAAACGGTTTTACCACCCGTGTTTGGACCCGTCACAATCAGAAGGTCAAACGAATCGCCAACCCAGATGTTGATCGGAACGACCTGTTTCGGATTTAAGAGCGGATGGCGTCCGTCCTTGATATTGATATACCGTTTGTTGTTAAATTTCGGTTCCACGCAGTTATAGTGGCGGGAAAGAGCTGCCTTTGCGAAAATGAAATCAAGCTTTGTCAGAATCTTCTGATTTTCCTCTAATTCTGCCAGACGGGCAGCTCCCTCTGCAACCTGTGTCTTGACAGCCTCAGCCTCGTCCTTTTTGCCCTGACCCATCAGTTTACCGATCTCTTTGGACAGCTGGTTTCTCTTTGCTCGAAGATCGTCTGCTTCCTGCTGTGTCTTGCGCGCCTCGGCATCGAGTTCAATTACCTCATCCACAAGCGGAAGCTTGTGATCCTGGAATTTGTTCTTAATGTTCTGCTTTACAACCTCCGGGTTCTCTCTCAAAAACTTCAGATCGATCATGTCATTTCCTCCTAAATTCTTCTGTTCTATCCGCACAGGAACAAAAAACCTTTCGCCCCTGTGTCAAATGTCCCCGCCATCTCTGACCGGGCACCACTTGCACATGGGACGAAAGGTTCTGCTTCCGCGTTGCCACCCATCTTGCCACAGGCATGTTCCTGCGACCTCTCAAACGTATGTTAAAGGATACGACCCTCGCAGCTTTCACTGCCGGCTCCAAAAGTGGAAAGATTCTATCCTGCACCGGTTCGCACCACCCACCGGCTCTCTGTCGCAGTCTTCAAACCGCAGCTTTCTTCATCGCCAATTCTTCCGCTATTATATAATGATTATCCGCAAAATGCAAGGTTAATATGCAGATTCGCCCGATCCGCGCCCAGTCCGCATCGAATCCCCTGTATTTTCCGCACTTTGTCCTTTATCTATTGCGCGGCGTCCTCCGCAATCCACGCTGCCAGCGTCTTCGCGCGCTGTGCCCAGGTATGCTTCTGCTCCACAATCGCTCTGCCACGCCGCACAATCTCATTCCTCCCGGAATCATTTTGCAATAAATCCTTCACTTTTTCCGGAAGAGCGTCCATATCCTGCAGCGCAACATAGCAGACGCCCTCGCCCTCATGAAGTTCCTCTTCCAGGTAACAGCTCGGATCGGTCACACATACCGCTCCGTTTAAGATGGAATTAAACACCCTGTCATGCGCTCCGTCCTTAAACCACGGCATCACGTTCAAAGACACCTTCGCGTCCGCCAGCATCTCAAGGCAGGTAACGGAATCGGTCTGCGGGTGCAGCTTCAGGCACTCCGGATGTCTCACATCCTCCAGTTCCTCCCAGCCTTTTCCGACCACATGTACCGGAATTCCTGCATTGACGAGCGTGCGCACCGCCTTTCCCCGCCAGTAATTGCGCACATACAGATCGATGAAAATCATCTTGTGCAGGGCAATCCGCAGCTGATCATTGGGCTCTTTCCCCATCTCCCGCTCGCAGTGGGCAAGCGCCACTTCCTCCACCGTGCACGCCGGATGTTCTAACAGATCATCTATGATCCCCCGGTAAAATGCCGCATACTCCTCATTGATCCAGTTGATATAGGGTTCAAAAAAGGAAAGCTTTGTGTAATTTCCGGTCAGGATCACGTCATAGCAGGGCGCCGCCTGCTCTGCTGCGCCCTGCGCTCCAGCTTCTCCCGTCTCAACTGCGGCGCCCTGCGCTCGCGCTTCTAGCGGCTCAGCTTCGCCTTCCTCTTCTGCCTGCCGCAATCCGGTTCCCGCAAGCGGCAGAAAGCCACGCGACACATACTCCGGATAAAACTCTTCAAAATATGCCTTCTGTCTCCGGTCTATACTGATATGCCGGTATTTTTCCGGCAGATCTTTTAACCTGTCATCATAAAAGTACGGATGGTCGGCGGCAATATTATAACAGGGAATATGATAGGTATCCCAGAGATAACCGATCCCCTCGCGGTACACGCCGGCCTCCTTTTCCAATCCCTGGAAATTGAAGGTAACAAGCACCGTCTCTCGCGGTCTGATAAACTTGCGCAACTTTCCCGCGCTGCTCTCCTCCTGTTTCAGATCATAGAAAAATACTGCATATCCGAGCATTTGAAACTCTTGTGCCATCTGATGGGAGAAATAGGATAATGTCTCCACTCCGCCCTCCATCATGACAATTCTTTTTATCATGCCAGCTCCTTTCTGTCCGCAGCGCTGTCATTATTTTTTGCTTACTCATGCCGCAGCGCATCGATCGGATTTAAATTCGCCGCCTTGTAGGACGGGAACACACCGAATACGATTCCGATAACCATGGAAAACGCCACCGCTCCCACGGCTGCCGGAACACTGATCGCCACCGGCGTCGTCGTCACATACGAGATCACCTGCGCCAGAATAATGCCGACCAGCACGCCGATGAGACCGCCCAGGCTGGTGAGCACCGCCGCCTCCGTCAGAAACTGTCCCAGGATCCGGGACTTGCGTGCCCCGATCGCCTTTTTCAGACCGATCTCCTGCGTCCGCTCCGTCACCGATACCAGCATGATGTTCATGACGCCGATACCGCCGACAATCAATGAAATGCCGGCAATCCAGATCAGCATGGTGTTGGTGGAGCTGCTAAGTTCCTGAATCTGCTGTGCCTGCTCCATCAGATCTTTTGCCTTATACTGGATCGTCGTATCCGACACCGACAGATACCCGTTTAGCAGATCCGCTCCCGCTTTTCCGGCGCTGGTCATATCATCCGTACTCTCCACGCGCAGCACCACATTCTGCGGCTCGTCGTACTGATAGATGATCGGCCAGGTCGTCGCCGGCACATACACAGAGCCGGCGGAATCCTGCGCGTAGGTATAATAGTCATCAATCGAGTTGATGACCGGTTCAAACTTTTTCGCCTTTGTCACAATTCCCACCACAACATACGGCTCCTGCTGAATCTCAATCGTCTCCCCGACAGCTTCCTCTCCCTGGAACAGTGCGTCCGCCGAATCCTCATCCAGAATCGCGACCTTGTGATACTGGTCAAAATCCTGCTGCGTGAACCCGCGCCCTTCCTTCATAATATAATTGCAGGTGTCAAAATAGGCCGTGTCAACGCCCTTGACATAACCACCGGAAAGCCCGGTATTCAGATGATAGACTCCGTTGTAATCCTGCCGGCTCAGATAGCGCGACACATTTTCCACATGCGGGATCTCCTTGAGCTGTTCAACCACCTCATCCGCCACAAGCGGCACGCCCTCAGGTATGCCGTTGTACTCCATCTCATATTCCCACTCTCCCTGATACAGGGAAATCTCGACGGTATTCTCACCGGCTCCGACCAGGTTCTGCTTGATCTGCTCATTTGTTCCCTTAATTGTAGATACAATCGCAATAATAGCTGCAATACCGATAATAATACCCAGCATCGTCAGGAAGGAACGCATCTTGTGAGCCCAGATTCCGCGGAAAGACAATCTTATATTTTCAAACATCTCCGTTCCTCCTTTAATAATTGGATGATTCGTCCGTGACGGCAGCGCCCTCCACCGCATTTTTCCCGTACGGGAATGCGATGCGGTCGTCCTCCGTCAGCCCGGACTTGATCTCTACCGCAGATCCGTAGACCGTTCTTCCGATCACCACATACTGTTTTTTCAGCCGGTTATTCTCATCTGCAATCATACAGTACGACTTTCCATCCTCCGACCTCACATACGCTTTTTCTATAAAAATGCCGCCGCCATCGGACTGATTGGTCGATATGGACAGATCTACCGCCTCCCCGTTGCGGAGCGCGGAGCTGTCCTCGATATAAGCCGTGTACTCATAATAGGAGACATTGGGATTTCCATCGCCCCACGAGTTGCCTGAAACCGGATAATCCGATATTTCCGTGATTGTGGCATCAAACGTCATGCCGCTCTCCCAGGAGTTGGCAGTCACCACGGTTCCCACCGTCACCTCATCCAAAAGCAGCTCGCTGATCGTCCCCTTCACATAGAGCCCGTCATCTCCGGTTACCACCAGAAACGCCTGCCCCTGCTCGGGCTTCTCGTCCGGGTCGCCGACCGTCTTGACAACGCCGTCCACCTCCGCGTAGACCACACCGTCCGTCGCGCTTTTCTCCATGGACTCGAGCGCCAGCTGTTCCTGTCTGCGCTGGATATCGAGCGTCTTTAATTTTTCTTCAATGTCAGCCGCCTCCTGATAGAGTTCCTCGGAAGTATATCCCTTTGGCACCTCCCAGTCCGCCATAAAATCCTCGTAGGCCTGCATGTACTCATCCGCAAGGGAGGTCGGTATGTATTCTTTTCCCGAAAACAGATACCACATGCGGCTCTCATCGTAATCCGCCGGGAAATCGCTGCCGTTTAACTCGACGGTATTCGGGGACACTGTATCATCCGCAACCGGCGTCTGCCGCCCGGTCGCTTCATCGGTGTCAAGCACCATCTTACCGTCCGCATCCTTCTTGCAGACGATCACGCGCACATGTTTTCCGCTCCCTCCCTCCGCGGTAGGACGGATGGCATTGAAAAAGCCGCCATAGGCGTATGCATTCTGGTTGACATAATAAATATACGGTTCTTCCGCCGTTCCCGCCGGATACACCAGTTCCCCCGCCGCATTGGTCGTCACATTGTAGGGAATGGAGGCCGCTGTCAGATAGTTGTAGATTCTGCCATCGTTCTTATCCGTCTCTGTCAGGCGGTTTTCCTCGTCCATGTGCTGATACCAGGCAAGCTGCTCCTCGTTCAGCTTCGGCGGATCTTTCTTCACCGGCGTCTGCGTCTTTAACATCTCATACTTGTATTTTTGTCTCTCGATGTTATTCTCGATCGTGCTGATATCGAGTTTTTTGCGTTCAATCTCTATCTGGAGTTCCGCTGTGTCATAGGCGAGCAGCGGATCTCCCTTTTGCACTTCATCCCCCTTCTCCACATAGACCTCCTTAATCATCCTGGAGTCATCCAGATAGATCTCCTGTGAGGAATCGTTCGTGACGGTGCCATAACTTGTCTCCGTGTCTCCCCAGTATCCCCAGTTGAGGCTGGAAACCGGCTGCACTTCCGCGACAAGCTTTTTATCCTGATAGGACTTATACCCGTATACGCCGCCCACCGCAGCCGAGAGGGCGACCGCAATACCTGCGATGACCGCAATCACTTTCTTAATCTTCATGATACTGCTCCGTCCTCCTCCCCCTCATAGATCTCACCGTCGATGATCCGGATAATCCGCTTGGCTTTCGCCGCGATCTTGGGATCATGCGTAATCATGACAATAGTAACGCCCTCTTCGTTCAAGCTGTCAAAAAGCTCCATGATCTGCTCGCCGGATTTGGAGTCCAGGGCTCCTGTCGGCTCATCCGCCAGCAGAATCTTAGGATGGTTGACCATCGCGCGGGCGATGGCGACACGCTGCTTCTGTCCGCCGGAAAGCTGTGTCGGCCTGAAATTGACACGATCCCCGAGTCCTACTCTCTCGAGCGCTTTCGTCGCGCGGTCCCGTCTCTCCTTTTTGCGCACTCCGGCATAGCTGAGCGGAAGCGCCACATTTTCCACGGCACTCTCCCGCGGCATCAGCTGAAAGCTCTGAAATACGAACCCGATACTTTTTAAGCGGAGATCCGAGAGCTCCCTGTCTTTTAATTTGAGCACGTTCTCCCCTGCCAGCTCGTAAGTACCGCTCGTCGGGCGGTCGAGACACCCGATAATATTCATCAGTGTGGTCTTACCGGAACCGGACGGTCCCATAATGGCGACATACTCTCCTTCCTCGACCGTCAGCGATACATCCTTTAACACCGGCACAACCAGCTTCTCCTGCTGATAGTCTTTGTAGATATTCTGCAGATTCAGTATCATTCTGCCACCTCCGCCTCTGTCCCTTCTCCGGCATCCATGCTGTCATACATTTCATCCGGCAGTTCTGTATCATAGACGCTGTCCAACACATCATAGAGCAGTTCCGTATCATAGACACCCTCTGTATCGTACAGATTCTCGTCCGCCGGCTGATTGTAAAGCGGAGAAGAATAATCCACTTCCGCCTCGTCGGTCACAGTCGTCACACCCTCATAGAGACCAGCCATCGGCCAGGCAATGTAATCGTCCTCGGCAAGCCCTGATACGATCTCATACTCGTCCATATCCGCATCGTACTCTCCCAGCTCAATATAGTGCTTCTCCAGACGGTTTTTCTCATTAGCCGCCCACACGTACGGAGTATCTTCGTCCTGCACGATGTAGGAGCCGTACAGCCACAGACCTTCCTTCACTTCCTCCTGTCCCTGATCCAGCTCGATGTACACATGCTGCCCCAGGATCAGTCCGTCCACCGAGTCGAGATCCACATAGAACGGATACTTGGACGCTGACTGCGTGTCTCCCGCCGAAGAGGTGCTGTAATAACCGTTGTCATTCCCCTGCTGCGGACTCTCCGTGTCAATTTTCCCGATCGTTCCGCTCCACGTCTTCGTACTGTCTACACGCGAACGGATCACAACCTCCTGCCCCTCGGAAAGCATCCAGACATTCTGCTCATCGATGCTTCCCTTGATCCGGTACTCTCCGGTCTGTAAGATCGTCATAAACGGCGCGCTGTTCCCGTTGCTGTCCACGCCTTTCTCATTGATCTCCTTGACCACTCCCGCCACCTTGCTCACAACGGAAGAACTGCTGACCTGTTTCTGCTCCTTGGAGATCTCAAGCTTCTTGCTCTCCATATCGAACTGCTTCTGTGCGATGGAGTTCTGGATATTCTGGATCTGCGTGGTGTAATCGTAACGTTCCGATTCTTCCACCTTCTCCATCTCTTTCGTCAGTGTGTCGATCTGTTTGTTGTAATTATCTATCTCATTCTGAATGCCTTCCAGTTCCAGCTTCGCCTGCTCAATCTTCATGGTAAGATCACTGGTGTCGTAAGTGACCAGGGTCTGTCCCTCCTCGACCTCATCGCCTGCCTCCACCTTGATCTCGCTGATCGTCCGGGAAGAATCCACATTCACCTCATATGAATCCTGCGTCTCCACCACACCGTTATACCGGTTGGAAACACCTGTATACTGATTCATAATGCGGGATACCTTCTCCACATAGACCTTGTCCTCTGAAGTTCCGTCATCAAAGATCGGTATCATCTGCCTGATATCATCCCGGAAATAGTAACCGGTTCCTCCCAGAACAGCAGCCACTGCTGCCACACCGATCAGAATTCCAACGCTCTTTTTGCCCATAGCTCCTCCTCTGCCCCAGACGGGTTGCTTTCTTTTCCTTATTCTATCATCTTTTCAGACCCGATACATAGTGTTTAATTCTTAATAATTTTTGTAGAGTAGAACATTAAAAAAGCCTCCGCGCATATTGAACACTCACAATATGCACGGAAGCCTAGTCTACACACTTTGAAAGATTTTATTTTAACGGATACTTTGCGGTGAGCTCCGCCACAATCGCTCTGGCGCGATCTGCCGCCGGCTCTCCCTCCTTGATCATCATGGCAATCGCCTCCGCAATCTGATCCATATCCCCAGTATTGAATCCGCGGGATGTCACCGCCGGCGTACCGAGACGCACACCACTCGTCACGAACGGAGACTTCGGATCGTTCGGAATCGTATTTTTATTGCAGGTGATATTTACGGAATCCAGAAGCTTCTCCACCGCTTTTCCGGTCTGGTCAAAATTCGTCAGGTCGACAAGCATCAGGTGATTGTCGGTGCCTCCCGATACGATCCTGATACCGCGGTTCATCAGTCCCTTGCACAGCGCCTGCGCATTGTCGATGATGTTCTGCTGGTACACCTTAAACTCCGGCTGCAGCGCTTCCTTGAAGCAGACTGCCTTCGCCGCGATCACATGCATCAGCGGACCTCCCTGGATTCCCGGGAAGATCGCCTTGTTAAAGTTGTACTTGTCTGCTGCTTCCTGATTGCAGAGAATCATTCCGCCGCGCGGTCCGCGCAGAGTCTTGTGCGTGGTCGTTGTCACGACATCCGCATACGGGATCGGGCTTGGATGAAGTCCCGCCGCAACCAGACCGGCGATGTGCGCCATGTCAACCATGAGCACAGCACCGCAGGCGTCCGCGATCTCACGGAATTTCTTAAAGTCGATCGTGCGCGCGTAGGCACTGGCACCGGCAATGATCATCTTCGGCTTGCACTCAAGGGCAATCTCCATCACCTTGTCGTAATCGATGAATCCCTCGTCATTCACACCGTACGGTACGATATGAAAATAGGTTCCGGAAAAATTGACTGGTGAGCCATGCGTAAGGTGTCCGCCATGATCCAGGTTCATACCCATCACGGTGTCGCCCGGCTTTAAAACAGCGAACTGCACTGCCATATTCGCCTGTGCTCCGGAATGTGGCTGCACGTTGACATAGTCACAGCCGAACAGCTTCTTCGCGCGCTCTCTTGCCAGCTCCTCCACGACATCCACACAGTCGCATCCGCCGTAATAGCGCTTCCCCGGATAGCCTTCCGCATATTTATTAGTCAAAACGCTTCCCATCGCAGACATCACCGCCGGGCTTACCCAGTTCTCCGATGCGATCAGCTCGATATGACTGTTCTGTCTGTCAAACTCATCCTTTATTGCCTGTGCGATTTCCATATCTACCGCTTCGATATCTTCCATTGTATACATCGTATGTATTCTCCCTTCCTGAACCGCCGCAGTGTCTTTCTACGAAGAACATTTGTCTTTCTACGGCTATGCTACTCATTATAAATGACTTTGTATCTTTATTCAATCAGAAAACACATACCGTCTATAACAATTTGTTATAAAACATATAAGTGCACCAGATAAATTGCAAGTGCCGCCTGGCAAACCAGAATGAGCGGCATTCCGGCCACAAAATACCAGTGCTTCGTCTTGTGGCGGAACAAATACATTCCTGCCCAGGTTCCCGCGCTTCCCCCGAGCAGGCTCACGCCAAAGAGCACCTTCTCCGGAATCCGCCACCGGTGCAGTCTGGCGCGCCTCTTATCCGACCACATGACCGCCACACCGAGCACATTCATAACCACCAAATAGATTGCAAACAACTTCATCCCATCCATCTCATTTCTCCTCAATGACCGTTTTCATGTCACTCCACAAACTGGACATCCAGATCTACCGCTCCCTCAATTCCATCCACACTTCCCTTTTTCACTGTACTGCCAGAAGGTAAATATGGCAGGGTCAATCTCTGCGTCATGCCATTATACACGCTATCCTACGTTTCTTCATGCCTGCTTCCCGTTATTTTCCTTTTTCCTGCAGGGAAATAGAAAGGACTGCAAATACATCTTTGGTCAATGTATTGCAGCCCCTAATATTTGTTTTATTTCTTGATCAGTCTGTTCTTGCCAAGATGCAGTCTCATGATGTACCACAGCTCCGTTGCAATACAGATGGAAGAATATGCTCCGCAGAGCAGGCCTGCCATCAACGGAAGTGCAAACTCACGGATACTTGCAACACCGAGTAAAAACAACATGAATACCATGATAAAGGTTGTCAGAGACGTATTGATGCTTCGTGAAAGCGTCTGTGTCAAACTCTTGTTGGCAACCTCCGCCAGAAGCTCCGGCGTCTGCTTTGCTGCTGTCCTGCCCAGGTTCTCACGGATACGGTCGAAAATAACGATCGTATCATTGACAGAGTAACCGATGATCGTCAGCATACATGCGATAAAGGTATTTCCAACGGAAATACGAAGCAGTGAATAAACCGCAAGCACTACCAGCACATCGTGCAGCAACGCAATAATCGCACTTGCACCGAAACGGATATCCTTGAACCGGAACCAGATATAAATCAACATGCAGATCGAAGATACGATCACGGCAACAATGGCATCGGAACGCATCTCACTGCTGACAGTCGAGCTGATACTCTGTGATGTGATGGAAGACTCATCTGCTCCAAGCTGATCCACCAATGCCTGCTCCAGCGTATCTCTCTCATCCAGCGTCAGGGTACGCGTTTTCACCGTAATCTGTGTCGTACCTTCCACTTTGTTCGCCATGATGTCCTTGTCGCCGATCACATCCGCAACAACAGGAACGATGGTATTCTCAATCTCTTCAATCGTGTAATCCTTGCCATAGTCTGCTGTCGTTGAAGTACCTCCTACGAAGTCAAGACCATAGTTCAATGCTCCGCTTCCCTTTGCTGCATGAACACCCATTCCGATAAATCCCGCTGCAATCATTGCCAGGGAAACTGTAAAGAATACGCCTCTCTTTCCGAGGAAGTTCAACGTCCTGCGCTCTTTTGCACGGCCATAGAACTTCTCGTCACGGATACCGATGGCATAGAAGGAATACAGGATCCATCTCGTCACAACAAGTGCCGTAAACATGGAAAGCACAATACCAATCATCAGAGTGTATGCAAAGCCCTTGACTGTTCCGGAACCCAGCGCAATCAGTACCAGCGCCGCGATGATCGTTGTGATGTTGCCGTCAAGGATGGCTGACATTGCCTTCTTAAAACCGATCTTCATTGAAGAATTGACCGTCTTGCCCGTCGCAATCTCCTCACGGATACGCGCGAAGATAATGACGTTCGCATCGACCGCCATACCGATACTTAAGATGATACCCGCAATACCCGGCAGTGTCAGTGTAATCTCAAATAAGTATAATGTAGCAATTACCAGACAGGTATAGATTGCCAGCGCGATGGCTGCCGCCAGACCCGGAATCTGATACATCACTATCATGAAGATCATGACAATCACTAATCCGATGGCTGCTGCCTTTAAGCTGGAAGAGATCGCCTGGCTTCCCAGCTGTGCTCCTACAACGCTGGATTCCAGCTCCTGCAGCTTTAAGGAAAGAGAACCGATACGGATCTGTGTTGCCAGTGTCTCGGCATCCTCATATGTCTTCATGCCGGAAATCTGTGCAGTACCGCCGGTGATGGCTTCCTTTACCTGCGGATAGCTGATCGTCTCGCCGTCATACACGATCGGCAGATAATTGCCGACATTGTCTGTGGTGGCATCCGCAAACAGCTTTGCTCCGTCGTCTGTGAGCTTTAACTGTACCACATACTGCTTGTTGCCGTAGCTGTCTGTCGTGGTTCCCGCCTGTGCATCCGCAACCTGGTCACCCGTCATGTAAACCGTTCCGTCCGGAAGCTGGAACTCCAGGGAACCCGGATTACCGAGATCCTCCAGAATCGCATTGGCATCCGATACACCCGGGATCTCAACCGTAATACGATCATCTCCCACCTGGTAGACAGACGCCTCCGTGCTGTAGCCCTCTACACGCTTCTGCAGCTTGTAGATCGTATCGCTCATATCCTCCGCACTTGGGTTGTCATCCACAACCTGATAGGTAATAGAGACACCGCCGGATAGATCCAGACCAAGCGGAATGCTCATCTCTTCCCCGATTCCCGTCGAAGAAAGAATGATGGATGCATAATAAGCAAGTCCCGCCAGTGCGCCAAGGATCACGATCAAAATAACAATCGCTTTACTCTTCTTCATTCTTTTGTTCCTCCGATAGAGCCACAAGATTCTGACTTACCCGCTCTAACAAACGTTCCAGTTCTTTGACCTCCGCTTTTGTCAGCCCTTCCACTGCCCGCTTGTCCACGAATGTAAATGTCTCTTCCACCACTTCTGTCATATGTTCTCCATGTTCTGTCCTTGAAACATACAACGACCTGCGATTTCCGTTTTTTGTTTCCCGTGAACAAGTTCCCACCTCCCATTCCATCAGTATGTCTTGTTCTATCTGTGTGATTTTCGGATTTTTTAAGAAAAATGCCTGCCCCGGCTCTTCTACGCCTATTCCGCCAACCGGTGTCTTTGCCAGTTCTCCTCCGAATATCTTTGGTGCGATATAGGTTTCTACTTTGGATACAATCCCTTCCTGTAGTGCCG
>ERZ780177.2876-NODE-2876-length-13684-cov-5.029716_pt1 | contig 13684 bp, 5 predicted proteins | sample MGYA00510973_ERZ780177 | MGnify/ENA primary metagenome ERZ780177 (study PRJEB29588, sample SAMEA2144396) | human gut metagenome | biome: human gut; feature: human-associated habitat; material: faeces | place: Denmark | collected 2008/2010 ...
GGCGGTGCGGACGGCAATTGGATAAGCAATCTGTTTTTGCAGGTGGCAACCGTTGCGAAATTTATGATGGGCGCGGGAATAGGCGCCGGCATTGCCTATTCGCTCAAATGCGACAAGCTTACGATTTTTTCCTGCATAGTCGCAGGTATGGCGGGCGCAAACGCAAGCGGCTGGCTTCCGACGCTTCAAATAACCGTAGGCGTCGGCAATCCGATAGGAGCTTATCTTGCCGCTTTGATTTCCGCGGAGATTTGTTCTCTCGTTGCGGGCAGAACAAAGCTGGATATAATCGTACTGCCGCTTTTGGCAATGCTTGTCGCGGGAGTCGTTGCGGTCACGCTTTGTCCGCCCGTAACCTGGCTTTTGGCAAAGCTCGGCGAAGGCATAGCCCTTGCCACGGAGTTTACTCCGTTCTTTATGGGAATAATAATTGCCGTGGTTATGGGAATTTTACTCACTCTGCCTACATCGAGCGCGGCTATATGGGTGGCTATTGCGCTCAACAATACGAGCGACGCAATGCTTCTTGCCGGAGGCGCTGCGGTAGTGGGCTGCTGCTGCCACATGGTGGGTTTTGCGGTCATGAGCTTCAAGGAAAACCGTTGGTCGGGACTCATATCGCAGGGAATCGGCACGAGTATGCTGCAAATTCCCAACGTCATGAAAAATCCACGCATTCTCATACCGCCCACGCTTGCGTCTGCAATCTGCGGTCCGCTTGCAACCTGCCTGTTCGGGCTAAGGTGCAATGCTTCGGGCGGAGGTATGGGCACTGCGGGGCTGGTCGGACTTTTCGGCACGATAGAAGCGTCGGCAGGCGTCGTGGACACGTGGCTGCTTGTCACGGGCATAGTTCTGCTTATGTTTGTTTTGCCGGCTGTTTTAAGCTGGGCATTCTGCCTGATTTTAAGAAAGGCGGGCTGGATAAAGGAAAACGATTTGAAGCTGGAACTTGCATCCGCAAAATAGCAATCTGTTTGCGGCGTGTTCCGAAAAAATCAGAGGTAGACAATTTTGGACAGCAAAAAAGTAGGTATTTTTTCCGATACGCACGGCAATTTGCCTGCGCTGGAAGCAATCGTGCAGTTGTTTAACAGGGAAAAATGCGACGAGATATATCATTTGGGCGATATGATTTCCATGGGGCCGTATTCGCGCGAGTGCGTCGAATATTTTTTCGCCCATCCCGACATTCAATGCGTCAGGGGAAACCATGACAACGATTTCGTGAGAAACAACAGGGTGCAGGCGGACAAATCTCATATTTCGACGGCGCATAAAAATTTTGTTTTCGACAGTTTGGGAGAAGAGCTGCGCAAAAAAACGGAAACCATACCTTTTACGCTCAGGCGCGAATATTTCGGCTTGAAGGTGATTTTCACCCATTACGCGAGGGAAGCGGACGATTCGGCGTTTCAGCCGCTGGACAAAAATCCCACGCCCGAAAAGCTTGACAAAATGTTTGCACATTACGACGCGGACGTGATTTTTTTCGGTCACGACCACACTCCTATGTCTATGCGCGGCAAAAAACTATATGTTGACGTCGGTTCGGTGGGGTGCCACGCAGGTTCCTTTGCGCGGGGAATTATACTTGAAGTTTTCGGCGACGGTTCTTTTAAATACGACAGTGTAACTGAGCCTTACGACAGGCAGGGGCTGTTTGATGCGATGAAAAAAAAAGCTCTTCCCGACTATGAATTTATTCAAAGTTTTTATTTCAGACGGCAAAACTCCGAACCCATGAAAAAAGATTAAAAAGAAACGGACGGTAAAAAAACCGTCCGTTTAATTATTTATTCGAGGTTCTGCCAAGCAGAAAATCGCAGCTTACTCCGAAAAACCTTGACAGAGCCACGATATGCGACGCTTTCGGCTCGCTCAGCCCGTTTTCCCAAAAGCTGACGCATCCCTTTGAAACGCCTACCTCGTCCGCAACCTTTTGGCTCGTGTAGCCGCGTTCTAGTCTCAGTTTCTTGATTCTCGGACCAAAGCTTTCCATTATCGAGTCTTTCATTAGTTTAACCTCTCAGATGAATATAGTTTATTTTATAATTTAATACGGCAAATTGCAAGCAAAAAATGCCTGAAAAATGTGAAAAATATTTATTGTTAAATAATTTTCGTCTTGCCGCAAGCAAAGTATATATTTGTTTGATTAAAAGTCCAAGCTTTTCAAACCAATATTTTCCATTGACTGTTTAAAGCAATTGATGTTATAATTTAAAGGTATCTTAAATGCGGAGGAAAATATGGGCAGGAGAATACTTGCATTCTTTTTAGGCATGATTTTCGGTTGGATTATTTTGGTCGGCGGCGTTGTGCTTGCGGCTGCAATCATCAAGCCGTCCACCTTCGGCGCAAACACCGACTACGTAAACGACGCAGGCAAAAGCTTCGACGATATGCCTTTGCTTGACATAATCATCGACGGCGTAAAGCTCATAAACGACAACAATCTTTCCATAAATTCCGTCAAGAGCGCCTTCGGAGTGGACCTAATCGACCTGTTGGGGCTTGACAGTCAAAATCAGGAGTTCGACGAGCTTAAAAGCGTAAATTTCGCAGACCAAAACGGACTTAAAGCCGCGCTCGGCGGAATCAAGCTTTCTTCCCTCGCGCCCCTTTTAAACGGCGCGATAAACGACGAAATTATTACGGCTTGGAAGAACAGTTCCGAGCCTCCCACATTAAACGACCTTACAAGCTTCAACATGACCAAGGTGCTCGGAGGAGTCACTTTAAAGGCCGTCGTGCCGCAAATCAAAACCACCGGCATAGAAGGAATAATTGCCTCCAAAGACCTAGGCGCATTCGTCGCAAGTCTCAACAGCGGCGGCAACGCGGTTTCGTTTCTGCTTGACGGTGCAAGAATCGGCGACGTAATGAATTACACCTATGACGAAAACAGCGACGCCTGGTTGAACGGCGACGCTCCCGTCACGGATAATCTGGTTTTGATTGTTGCCGACGTGGAGCTTTCAGACATAACAAACGGCAGCTTTTCGGTCAACACCATGCTCAAAGACGTAAAGGTCGGCGAAATGATGGGATATGATTTCGACGAACAAACCCAAAAATGGTTCGACGAACAGAAGGAAATAACCGACAAGGTTCAGCTTGCAATCGCAAATATAAAAGCGACGCAGCTGACAGACGGCAGTTTCAGTCTGAACACGTTGACAAACGGATTGAAAACGGGAGACGTTCTCGGGTTTGTCTACGACGAAAGCGCGGGTACGTGGAAAACAGGCAGCGGCGCCGCCGTGACCGACGCTTTGACCGTCAAAATCGCCGATTTGAGTATGACCGAGCTTTTGAACGGAGACTTTTCGGTAAACGACGTCATAGACGGTATGAAAATAGGCGACGTTATGGGATATACGTTTGACGAAGAAAGCGGAAAATGGTTTGACGGCGAAGCGGAAATAACAGACAAGATGACAATCAATCTCGCGGAGCGTGATTTGATGACCGTCAAGGACAACGGATTGGATTTGGCGGAGATAGTCAAGGGCATGAAGGTCGGCGACCTCATGGGCTACACTTTCAACGCAACCCAAAACAAATGGTACAACGGGGAAAGCGAGGTTACCGATACGCTTACCTTGAAGCTTATCAACAAGGACGCCGCGTCGCTGGCAGACGGCTCGCTCGACTTCGCGTCAATAGCGCGGGATATAAAAATGGGCGAGCTTATGGGCTACGTTTGCGACGACGACGGAAAATGGTTTGACGGCGAAACGGAAATAACCGACCGTCTGACGCTCAACATCGCCTCAAAAACGCTCGGCGAGCTGTCGGAGGCAAATTTCGATTTCGACGTACTGCTTGAAGGGGTGACCTTCGGCGAGCTTATCGGAGTGACTGCAGACTCTCCCGTCATCATGCAAAAGCTTGCAGACACTGAAATAACGCGCCTCGAAGAAAAGCTCAACGAAATGTATGTAGGCGACCTGCTGGATTATCACAGACGGGAAATAGACGTAGTCGGATTGCAGCTGACTTTGGAGACTGTCACGACCGACAACGAATCAAACAACATCTGCATAATAACCACAACAGGTGAATATCAAGGACTCTACATACGGTACGACACAATCACAAAGAAATTTTACGAAGCGCAAAGCTGCAAAGCAGACCATACTCAGCACACGGACGAATGCTTCGACTACCAATACTACGACAAAAACGGGAACAAAGCGGACGGCATAAACAATATTGTTTCCAATTTGTCCGTTTCAAATCTCGACTCTTCCGACTTAACGGACAAAGTCATGAATCTGCCGCTGTCGGAGTTTTATCAATCGCAGCAATCGGGCGTGCTGTCACTGATTGATACTGACACTTCTCTGTCAAAGCTGCCCGCCGCTCTCACCGACGCGGTAAGCAACGCCGCTATGGGTACTCTGATTGAAAACGGCATAATCGAAATTCAGTGCGCGGAGCAGCTGGATGCAATTTATCAAAACGACGAAAAAAGCTGGCGCGAGATGAGTATAACCGAATTTGTAGACAGTCTCGTTTCCAAGCTGGCGTCCGTTTCCGTTTCGTAAGAAAAATACAATGTGAAATTTCGATTAAACGTTTGTCAAGGCGCAGTCTGAAATAGTATAATAAAAAAATGGACAAACTTCAAAGAACGAGAAACTTCTGCATAATAGCCCATATAGACCACGGAAAAAGCACTCTTGCGGACCGTCTTATAGAATATACGGGACAGGTCGCCAAGCGCGATATGGAAAATCAGCTGCTTGACTCGATGGAGCTTGAAAGAGAAAGGGGAATCACAATAAAGCTTGCTCCCGTCAAAATGAATTACTGCTACAAGGGGGAAAATTATACCCTCAACCTTATTGACACGCCGGGACACGTCGACTTCAATTACGAGGTTTCGCGCAGTCTCGCGGCGTGCGAGGGAGCGTTGCTGATTGTGGATGCAAGTCAGGGCGTAGAGGCGCAGACGCTTGCCAATTGTTATCTGGCGTTGGACAACGATTTGGCAATCGTGCCAGTGATAAACAAGATAGATTTGCCGTCGGCGCGTCCCGAGGAGGTAAGGCAGGAAATAGAGGAAATAGGGCTAGACGCAAGCCGCGCTCCGTTAATCTCCGCCAAGGAAGGCATAAATATCGACAAGGTGCTCGAAAGCGTAATAGAGGAAATTCCCTGTCCCAAAGGAGACGAAAACGCTCCCTTGAAGGCGCTTATTTTCGACTGTGTATACGACAATTACAAGGGAGTGCTCATTCTGGTAAGAATTTTTGACGGCAAGGTCAGAGTAGGCTCCAAAATCAAAATGTTTCAGACCAAGGACAAGGTTTTCGACGTGACGGAGGTCGGTATATTTGCGCCCGAAATGCGTCAAACGGAAAGTCTTTCGGCAGGGGACGTCGGGTATATTGCAGCAAGCATAAAAACAGTGTCGGATACAAAAGTCGGCGACACCATAACAACTGCGGACAATCCCGCAGCCGAGGCTTTAAAAGGCTACAAAGACGTGTTGCCCATGGTCTACTGCGGTATATATCCTGCGGACGGCTCCAAATACAACGATTTGAAGGACGCGCTGGAAAAATTAAAGCTCAACGACGCCGCGCTTGTTTACGAGCCGGACACGTCGGTGGCGCTCGGCTTCGGATTCAGATGCGGTTTTTTAGGGCTGCTGCACATGGAAATAATTCAGGAACGTCTCGAACGGGAGTTCGACCTCGATTTGGTTACCACGGCGCCGAGCGTTTCTTACAAGGTATATACGACGGACGGTCAGGTTTTGGAAATTGACAACCCGACCAAGCTGCCTCCTGTGACAAATATAGAGCACATGGAGGAGCCGATTGTCAATGCGTTCATATATTCGCCGCCCGAGTATGTGGGGCCGATTATGGAGCTGTGTCAGGAAAAACGCGGAGTTTTTGCCGATATGACTTACGTTGACACCAAGCGCGTCAGAATACACTACGAAATGCCCCTCAACGAAATCATCTATGATTTTTTCGATACGCTCAAATCGCGCACGCGCGGCTATGCGAGCCTTGATTATGAAATAAAGGGATATGTGCCAAGCAAGCTTGTCAAGCTGGATTTGCTTTTGAACGGCGAAATGTGCGACGCTTTAAGCATAATAGTACACGAGGACAGAGCTTATGCACGAGGACGTAAAATAGCCGAGAAATTGAAGGAAGCGATTCCGCGTCAGATGTTTGAAATTCCCATTCAGGCGGCAATCGGAAACAAGATTATTGCCCGCGAAACGGTTAAGGCAATGCGCAAGGACGTGCTTGCAAAATGCTACGGCGGCGATATAACAAGAAAAAAGAAGCTGCTCGAAAAGCAGAAAGAGGGCAAAAAGCGTATGCGTCAGGTGGGAAGCGTTTCCATACCGAGCGAGGCGTTTATGTCCATACTCAAAATAGACGAGGACTGACGAGCGATGGCGGGGCTTTACGTTCACGTTCCTTTTTGCAGGCAAAAATGCGTTTACTGTGATTTCTGTTCGTATCCCAACCATATTGACGCTGCGCGGAAATATTTTTCCTGCCTTAAAAAAGAATTGACTTTATACTTAGCCAAAGAGACAAAACCGTTTGAAATAGATACGGTTTTTTTTGGCGGAGGTACGCCGTCGGCGGTCGATTCGTCTCTGATAACGGATTTTCTCGAATTTGTGGCAAAAGTCTGCGATTTGAACGGGAAAGCGGAGATTACGGTTGAATGCAACCCCGACTCCGCATCCCAAGAAAAAATTTTCGAGTTTGCCTCAAGCGGCGTAAACCGTTTGAGTATAGGCTTGCAGACGGCAGACGACGGGACTTTGAAGCTGCTTAACAGACCGCATTGTCTGGCGCAATTTGAAAACGCTGTCAGTTTCGCCGCCGCCGCAGGCATAGACAACGTATCCGCCGATATAATTCTCGGGCTTCCCTATGAGACGCCGGAGAGACTTGACAGAACACTCGATACTTTAATCAAAGCAAAGCTTACGCACGTTTCCGCCTATGCGCTAACCGTCGAGAGGGGAACAAGGCTGTCCGCAATGTTAAACCAAAAAACTTGCGGAGGACGCCGCCTTGTGCTGCCCGACGAGGACGCGACGGCGGATTTTTACGATGCGGTGTACCGAAGGCTTTTGTCGGCAGGGTTTTGTCGTTACGAGGTGAGCAATTTTGCATTGAAGGGCTTGGAATGCAGGCACAACCTCAATTATTGGCGTTGCGGAGAATACATCGGTCTCGGAGTGTCGGCGCACTCCTACTTGCATGGATTGAGGCGTTCAAACATCAAGAATTTAGAAAAATATATCCGCGCTCTGGACGAAGGCAGGCTGCCCGTTGTCGGCAGGCACAGGCTTACTGAAAAAGAGAAGGCTTACGAATGCTTTATTCTCGGTCTGCGCACGGAGGAGGGCGTGGACGCGGAGAGGATAAGCAGCGAGTTCAATAAGGCGGCAGACGATTATTTGCGCACGGCATTTGAGCTTGCGGAAAGAGGACTGCTCGAAAAGGTAGGTTCGCGTTTGCGCGTTCCGTCGGACAAGTTTTATGTGTTGAATTCTATTTTGTGCGAATTTTGAAAATCGATATTCTTTGCCGAATATATACGTTGTTTTTTTTTGTCTTATGCAGAGTATTATTTCTTAAATAGTAGTTTTATTTGCTTAAAAAACAAAATTGATTGAAAAAATTGGAATTTGCTGCGGCTGCGGAAATTGTCCGCAGCTTTTTTATTTGTTCAAAGTTCAAATATTATTTATATTTTTATTCGGACTCGAAGGCTAACCATGACATACTGTTGTCTTATTTTATCTGATAAATTTAAGACAGCGTATGGGATGACGCATACGCCAAAAGGAGAGTTTTATATGGATGAAAACAGAACTTATTTGAAAGTGTGGGCAAACGGAAAGCATTTGGAGCTTTTGCAGCTTGCGGTGCAAATGTTCAATGAAGAATCGACAGATTTCGATGTTGAAATCAGTGTCGAGGAAAAAACGGGTTCGGTAATAAAAGAAGAATTATCGACTTGTTTACGTGAGGGAAATTATGAAGACATGCCCGATATTGTGCTTGTTGACGACGCGCAGATGAAATTTTATTTGGAAAATTATTGCGAGTATTTCCACTGCTTTGAAGATTTGAATACCGATGATTTCAATATTTTCAACAATCACAACTATTTTGCGGAAAACGGTTGGGAAAAGTATGCCATACCGCATTCGTGCAATCCTTTTGCGCTCTATTACAACGTTGATATTTTGGAAGATTGCGGTATAGACGTCGCGGAATTGACCGACTGGGAAAGCTTTCGCGAAGCGGGACAACAACTTAAAGATAACGGATATTATTTGCTTCCCGCGCTTGATTGGTATGCGATAACGGCATTCATGTATTCGGCGGGAATAGATTTGAATTTTGAAAGCGAAGATAAGCACGAAAGCTTTTGCAAATTGCTGAATTTTCTTTTGTCGCTGCAACAAGAGGGGTTCATAAATCCCGAAATAAACCAAGATTATTCTCAAAAATTTTTTGACTTTGCGACAGAAAAATTTGCGGCGTTTGTCGGCGCGCCTTACGACTTTGACGCATTGCTTTATCAATCCGATACACTGGGTGACACCCGCGTTGTCGCGGCGGGGCTTCCCAAGGAAAATCCCGATTTTCTCGACGTAAGTCTTTACAACGCATATTGGATGGCGCCGAAAACGGGTTCGGAGGAAAGGGAAAATCTTGCGGCAACCTTTTTGCAAAGTATGTTTACGGTTTCAGGCGGCGCGGGAATGCAGTCGGATATGGCGTTGGAAGCGGCGGAAAACAAACTCGTACCCGTTTTGAAGAGGGAAGACAACGCTCTTAGCGACTATTATATCATAGGGGATTTTTACGAATTAAGCAAAAAAATCGTCAGACCTTACATTTCCGAACAGGAAACGGAGTTTTTGAACGGGCTTGAATATATGACGAAAAGGGTTTTGTATGAAGCTTTGGAGGTGGAGATTGCGGTTGATATTCTGCTTGACGAAGAAATTCCCGTACCGCCTAAAACTCCCGGCAATATCAAAATCGTTTCGCCGCCGTCAAAAACGACATATTTTGTAGGCGAAAAATTCGACAAAACGGGTATGGAGGTCGAGGTGGAATTTACCGACGGCACAATCGAAACGGTTTCCGCTTACAACGTAAAGCCCGCTTTTATGAGTTTGGGGACGAGTTATGTGACTGTTTCGTACATAAGCAATTTTGTCGAAGTGCATACTCAACAGTCTGTTACCGTGACGGAAGCGGCGGTTGAACGGATAGAGGTTTCGGGAGATTATCAGGAGGTTTATCTTGAAGGGGACAAATTTTCTCCGTCGGGTTTGAGCGTCAAGGCTTTTTACGAAAACGGCAGCTCCAAAACGGTAAGCGGTTTTGATTATGAACCCAAAACGTCTCTCGGCGTTTCGGACACGGAGATAACTGTGACTTATACGGAAAACGGCAAAACCGTTTCTCAAGCTGTAAGCATTGACGTGGCGAAGAAGGACGTCAAGGGGCTGCGAATCGCAGAATTTCCAGACACAACGGTTTACAAAAAAGGTATGTCGTTTGACCCTGCCGGTATGGTTGTCGAAGCGCATTACGACAACAAAATATGGAGGCAATTCGACGCCTATTCTTTGGGGACAACCGATTTTTCCAATCCGGGCATTCAATATGTTACCGTGACTTTCGGGATTTATTATACTTTATTTCCCGTCAGGGTAAAAGACGATTTGACGGGCTTCAACATCGACCCGACAAGCGTAAAAAGAAACTATGTCGAAGGCGAGCAATTCGATTCTGAGGGATTGAAGGGCACGGCTTTCCATGCGGACGGCTATTCCGAAACGGTGCTTTCCGGTTTTTCAGTTGAAAGCAAAGCGCTGACGGCGGCTGACAGATATGTAACCGTGAGCTACTCCGAATACGGAATCACAAAAAGCGCGCGTCTCCCCGTATACGTGATGAGCGTTGGCAAAGACATGAGCAAAGGCGGTCAGGCGGAGCTTAAATACTCCTGCGGGGCGGGTGAAGCGTCAGTAAACCTGTTTACCGACAGAATCAGGCTCGAAAGGCATGACATGAACGCGGGAGCAAACAGCTATGCTTTCGGTTTGAGCCATATTTACAATTCATGTTTTGACGAAAGCCTTTCTTTAAAACAGGGAAGCGGATATTACAAAACCCATATGGGCAAGGGCTTCAAGCTTGACGTTCAGCAATATTTGTTTGAGGGAAAAAACGACAGCTATGAGTATCTCGACGGCGCGGGCTATTGGCATACGTTCCTGCCGCTCGGCGACGGAGAAAGATATTACGACACGGACGGACTGAATCTTACTTTGAAGCAAACTGCGGAAAACGAGTTTGCGATAACGGACGAACAGGGCAACAAGCTTGTTTTCGAGTCGGGCAGACTTTGCAAAACAATTTCCTGCCACAACTCAAACGTCGAGAAAATTTTTGATTACAATCAGGCGGGACAGCTTGCGGAAATTTACGACAACCGCAACAAGAGTCTGAAAATATGCCTTGAATACGACGAAGGCAGCGGTTTGCTCAATGCAGTGCGCTGCGTCAAAAACGGCGCGACAAAAAGAGAAATTTTTTATGCTTACGATTCGCTCGGCAGACTGATTTCAACAACGGAAAACGGCGAGCGCAGCGTGTTTTCCTACGGCGCGGACGGCAAAATCAGCGGCATGGCTTTTGAACCCGACAAATCCGCCGTTTTGTTCGAAAGCGGTTCCGCCGGTTCGCTCACCGTCAAGTGCGGCGCTGCGGACATTTCGGACGGAGGCGACGCGGAGGGCTTTGCCCTTTCCTTGACTCAACAAAACACATTCAGCTGCAACTGCATAAGCGGCGGGAGCGGCACGCGCGCTTTTACGACGGTCAGAAACCGCAAGGGAGCGACGGAGTCCGACGAAAAAGACGTGGTGATGAAGTATTATTTCAATACGGCGGGCTACACGACGGGTATATTCGAGGTAGGCGACTACGGCGCGGAAAATCTGAAAAGTCTCGAAAAGCTTTCGGGAGTCAGTCTCGACTTGCCCGAGACAGACACTGCCAAAACGGTTTTCAATCGCAGAAACTCATATTTCTGTGATTTAGCCGAAGCCTCCGACAGCGCGGGCGAGGTGCAGTTGAGCGGCGTAGATAAGCTTGTGGACTACAAAAAATACAAATGCGCCAACTACAAATATTTCAATGCGACCTTTTTCCTGAAACTGCATACCACGCTTGAAAATCCTTCGGTAAAGGTGGTCTTGTTCGACAACAACAAGGAAAAGGCCTGCGGCGAAGTATTTGCGGACGCAACCGCCTTGGGCGGTTGGCAATTCTTGACCGTGCCTTTGGAACTGTCCGACAACTCTTTCGACGACGTGCGCGTGCAGGTGGGCGACGCAAACGCAACGGCAAATTTTGAAATTGCCGACGTAAGAATCGTTTACTCGCCGTTGTCGAGATGCTTTGTCAAGGCTGAAAACGAATCGGCATGGGCGCCTATGGACAGCGTAAAGAAACTTAGCTACAAAAAGGCAGGCAGTTCAACCTTTGTCCTGCAAGAAATAAGCGACGATTGCTATATGTCGGACAAGGATATGCAAAACACGTTTCTGAGTATGTACAAGGAGCGCGCAACGGGGCAGAAGTTCGTCCACGCGGGCAGCTTTGCGCTTTCGCTGTGCGACGGCAGGCGCAGGCTGTGGGTATCCGACGCGCGTCTTTGGGGCAAGGATATAAAGGACGAAACAGACGAATACAAATGGTTTGACCTGAAAATAGAAAAGCTTGCCGACAACAGCTTCGGCACGGCGATGTTCAACCACGAAACGCGTTCTCCCGACGACATGATGGCGACTCACGGTTATATGCGTTTTTATCCCGATTTGTCCGTCGCGGGGCTGATCGGCGAAGGAGTGGGGCAGTATACGACAGCCGAAAAGGACGGCTCGTCGGGTTCAAAAACCGAAACCTACGTTTACGCCGATTTAAAGGGCAGAAAGCTCTGCGAAATCGACGAATACGGCGTTGTCGTGTCTTACGCTTACGACGCATTCGGTATGCTGTCCAAAAAAACAATCAGCCACCCCGACACAAACGAAACGATAGAATACTCGGCAGTGCACGACGAAGTTTCTTCCGTCGAAACGACCGCTACGTCTAAAAACGGCGTAAATTACGACACGGGTATGGACAGAACGGAGAAAACGACTTACGGCGGAAAAAACGAAACGGACGGCGGTCTGACAAAAACATACTCTTACGACGCGGCGAAAAACAGGCTGACGGGCGTAAGCTACGCGGAGGAAAACGGAGAAAATCTCATAGAGTACGACCAAGCGGGACGCATTTCCGCAGTGACGCCTACGGGATTTTCGTCGTACGGTTACGGCTACGGCGCGGAGTACAACAATTTCGGAGACGCGACAAAGTTTTACCTGATTAAGACGGGCGGGGGAGAAGACAGAGAACGCACGTTGCTTGTGAGCAAGGAAGCTGACTATGCGCAGGGGACGGTCACAACAAAGACTTATCGCAACCAAAACACTGCGGAGCAGCACAAGCTCACGCTGGACAAATACGGCAGAACGGAAAAAATAGAGGAAAACGGCAAAACAACCACGTTTACCCGTCAGGCGCTGCCCGAGAGTGCAGGCGCGTCTGAGGTCACCTTTATGTACGACCCCTTTGAAAACCGCACCTACAAATACTTTTACGACGACTTCAACAACTGCACCGGCGTGGAAATCGAGCAGTCAAACGAAACCGTACTTTCAATGACCAAACCCAATCAGAATAGCGTTTCTTATACCTACGGAGATAGAAATTATAAATCCGAAGTGATTTATGACGAGAAAAAAGTTTTGTCACCTCGAATAGACGAAACAAGCGGTTTTGTAATATTAACGCAAAACGGTAATTGTAAATTAGAACTGTCAAGATATACATATGACGAATTCGGGCGGATTAAGAAAAAGACACATGAGATAAATGACAGCGTTTTCGGCGAAAATTACAAAACTAAAATATATGTTGAAAACAGCTATAAAAACGGTACTTTTCTGAAATCGCAAATTAAAACCAAAATAGATAACGAAACCTTTAAGGATACCGAATATCAAATCAATCATACCTACGACAGCAGAGGGTTGTTTTTGAGCGATACGTACAAAACGACGTATGACGGAGAAACGAGTACAAAGGTCAGGTCTTATACGTACGACAAAAGCAACAGACTGAAAACGGAGACGGCAAACGGCTACACTCTGGAATACGCCTACAACAAAGACGGGACGCTTTGCAGCGAGACGGGCGGAGGAGTAGTAAAAGCATACTCCTACGAAAACGGACGTCTAACGGGTTACATAAAAAGCGGAGACATTGCACGGACGGAGTTTGAATACGACAATTACGGCAACTGTACTCAATATTGCAAAACGCCGTTTTCGTCAACGGAAATAGAGTGGGAGCGCGGAAATCTGCTCAAAAAGATAAGAAACACGGAGTACGAATACAATTCGAGCGGACTGCGATTCAGAAAGAAGACGGGAAGCGAAACAACGGAGTACTATTATGACGGAACAAAGCTGCTTGGAGAAAACCGAAACGGAGAAAAAGAAATAAGATACATATACGACGCGGAGGGAATAGCGGGC
>ERZ780177.2881-NODE-2881-length-13671-cov-9.640056_pt1 | contig 13671 bp, 10 predicted proteins | sample MGYA00510973_ERZ780177 | MGnify/ENA primary metagenome ERZ780177 (study PRJEB29588, sample SAMEA2144396) | human gut metagenome | biome: human gut; feature: human-associated habitat; material: faeces | place: Denmark | collected 2008/2010 ...
TGAAACGAGGGCAGTATTATATTCTGTCTCTGGAAAATATCAAGGCAAATGAGTTGGAAAATTCAAAAACATTTACCGTAACCGATGGCACGAATACATTGAGCGGAGAGTACTGTGCAATGATGTACTGCTATCAGGTATTACAGGCTAAGGAAGGAACTTATGCGGATGATCTGCTGACATTGTTGAAAGCATTCAGTGATTATGCATATAGCGCAAAGTCTGTATGCGGGTCTAATTAGCAAGAGAATGACCAAGGTAACCGGATGGCAAGAGTACATAGATATGAACACAGAATTTATTTGAAAATGAAAGGAGTATCAGATTATGAAAGAGAGATATGAAGTACCGGAGATGGAGATTGTAGAGTTTGAAACAGAGGATATTATTACAACAAGTGGTGATCCGGAGACGCCTTTTGTACCGTTTTCCGAAAAATAATGAAGATAATGTTAGGAGACCGGCTATGAAAAATAAGAAAAAAACAATGATTATTACGGCGATTGGTCTTGTGATTATGCTGGCAGTCATTGTCGCTGCGGTAGTGATGAGGCAGTCTGGTCAAAATACTGCAAAGGAATCGGATAGGTCAGAACAGACAGCAACAGATCCGACATCTTTGGATGACAATATGCCATCCAAAGCTTCATCCGATCAGAAGGATGATACGAGCGGGGATAGCGGTAAGAATGATTCAGATAACAAAAATTCCGGTAACAAGGATTCTGACAGCAAGGATTTTGACAGCAAGGATTCCGGTAACAAGGATTCCGGCAGTAAAAATAACGATAGCATAGATTCCGGCAACAAGGATTCTGGCAGTAAAAATAACAATAGCATAGATTCTGGAAGCAAGGATTCCGGCAATAAGGATTTTGACAGCAAGGATTCCGGCAGTAAAAATAACGATAGCATAGATTCTGGCAGTAAGGATAGCGGTGAGAAAGATTCGGATACGATTGAGCTTCCGTTTGTTCCGGCAGAATAGAATGGTGTCACGAAAGGTGGCATTGTGAGGAAGGATCGGAGGGTATCGGTGAAAGAAAAAAGTACACTTACATGGCTTAGAAAAGTGACAAAGAAATACCGTTCCTTTGTTGTACTGTTGACCATATTTGAAATTTGTATCCCATAGGTTGCCTGCGTTGGAGATCTGCAGCAAACGGCTTCATTTTGAAGAGGGAATTACGCTAGATCATTCCTTTCGTCCGTAGATTTCACGGTATTGACGCAGAGTGTATCCGGTGTGTTTTTTGAATTGGGTTCCCAAGTGGCTTTGCGATGAAAATCCCAGATAAGTTGCGATCTCAATATAGGAATAATCGGAATAGATCAGTAGATTTTTGGCACGGTTGATCTTCTCCTGAAGAATGTAACCGGATATACTGATCCCTTCGCATTCCTTGAATAGCTGGGAGAGGTAGTTGGGGTTACAGTCTGCTTCAGCAGCCAAATCTTCCAGTGTGATCCGGTCATGTAAATGAGAAAAGATAAAATCCTTGCATTTATTAATGCGGGGATTTTTCTGTTTTTTCAAAATGCCTTTCTGCTTCTCTTTGATCTCATGAACCATTTCAGCATATTGGAATTCTGCTTTGTGGGCAAGGGGAGCGACAAGGGCAAGATCCTTGCACTCTTCAATCTGTTGGATGTAGGAATCGCTCAGAGAAAAGGAAATTTCCGGAGAGAGGCCTCCGCGGATCGCAGCACGGCTTGCGAGAGTGACCAGAACAATACCGAGATTTTTGAGATTGCGCAAGGGATCTTTTGCAAGAGTGCCGATCGTTCCGTCATAATCCTCTTGCAGGCTTTTTTCTAATTGGATCAGATCGCCGTTTTCGATGCTGCCAAATTCCCGCATCTCCTGATCGTAGGGATTATGATGGACATTATTTTCATGGTTTTCAAATAGTATATCGTTAAAGTGTTTTTGTACTTTTCCCGTATGGTCATGATTGAGGCAGTTAGTCTCTATGATCTGCTCGGTTGTTGATTCTACTCCGGTGATCATATGGTTCAGAAACAATATATCTTCCAGGTAGTCATCCGGATTGACCTGTGGAACGTATTTTTCAATTTCTTCTTCTAACATTAGTTCGTTGTAGTCGCAGTTCAGATAAACAGGAGAGGCAAAACTGACAGGACCGACAATATAAATAGCATTGTGGCCTGTAACGATGCCGTAAATATCTTTTTGCCGGATGGATCGTAGACAAGGAATTCCCTGTGGCGGTGATTCCAGTAAAAAGTCCAGAAAATCCTTGTCTTTGATATAGGTATCCTGAAAAGCAAGGACTTTGCAGCAGGAAAAAGTAATTTCCCCGTCGATGGTTAATTTATATGCATGAGTGTGCATTTTTTTGGAAAGATATTGAAGTAAAATGGTATCTTGCATCAGGGGTTCCTCCTATTCTGTCATGTTATAGATGAAGTATATCATATTATCTGATAATTATGTTAAAAATCTAACATTTTTAATATAAATAAGCCCGTTTCCATCATAAAATGTAGTCACAAGTTAAGAAACAACCGAAACGGAATATCTAAAAAGAAAGGTAGGGTGAACATTTATGAAAGTGAAGGGTGTTAATTTAGGAAACTGGCTTGTTCTGGAAAAGTGGATGAATCCGGCATTGTTTGAAGGAACCACGGCAGAGGATGAGTATTGGCTTCCAAGACAGTTGTCAAAAGAGGTGTATGAGGCAAGGATCAAGATCCATCGCAGTGAGTACATTACGGAGCGTGATTTTGTAACGATCAAATCATGGGGATTGGATGCGGTTCGTATTCCGGTACCATATTTTATTTTTGGAGACAGAGAGCCGTTTATTGGATGCATTGAGGATCTGGACAAGGCATTCAACTGGGCTGAAAAATATGGATTGAAGATACTGATCGATCTGCATACTGCACCGGAGGGACAGAACGGATCTGATAATGGCGGAATCTGCGGCGTGTGTAAATGGGCACAGAATCCGGAAGAGGTGGAATTTGTTCATACCGTATTGGAACGACTGGCACAAAGATATGGACACAGAGAAGGACTCTGGGGAATTGAGCTGATCAATGAACCGGCACTGCAGGGAGCATGGGAGCTTCTCAATATCCAGAAAAGATATCCACCGGTAGACGAGGAGATGGCGAAAGGAAGCGCTCCGATTACCGTGGAATTCATCCGAAAGTTTTATCTGGATGCGTATGACCGCATTGAAAAATATCTGTCAGAGGATAAATACATCGTTATTCACGACGGATTCGAACTTACTATCTGGAAAGATTTTATGCGGGAAGAAAAGTATAAAAATGTCGTTCTGGATACCCATCAATATTTGATGATGGCAGAAATGATGGGATGTGAGCAGACAGTAGAAGGATACGAAAAATATGTGAAAGAGCACTTCATGAAGGAAATCGAGGAAATGCAGCAGTATTTCCCGGTTATCTGCGGTGAGTGGTGTCTGTTTAATTCTCTTGCCTGTGGTTGGGATACTAAGGGAGGACAGACTGTTCTTAACGGACTGGAAGGTGCTTCTGTAGAGACATATACTCCGGAGCAGAAAAAGGAAATCTATCAGGCGGTTGCAAAAATGCAGAAAGAGGCCTGGGATAAGGGATCTGGATATTTTTACTGGAGTTATAAGTTGCTTACAGATACAGTCAACACAGATGGCTGGGTCGGCTGGGACAGCTGGGATCTGGGACGTTGTGTTGATTTTGGATGGTTTCCGTTAGACAAATAAATTACAAATAGGAGGTAACAAGTATGAATAATAATAAGATGAATCCAAATGCAAGACTTTCCTTTTTAGAGCGTTTTGCTTATGGTATAGGAGATTATGCAGGAAATTTAGTATATTCTGCAATTAGTGCATTTTTGTTGGTATATTACACGAATGTTGTGGGAGCCAGTGCAGCAGCAGCCGCTTCGATCATTGCAATTTCAAAAATATTTGATGGTATTTCAGATCTGGTAATGGGATATATTATTGATCATACCCATAGTAAATGGGGAAAAGCCCGTCCATGGATCGCCAGATTATGTATTCCGCTGGCTGTGTGTACGGTTCTGATGTTTACCGTTCCGGCATCATTTGTTGGCAAGACACAGTTAGCTTATATGTTCCTGACATATAACTTAGTATCCACGATCTTTTATACAGGAATCAATGTTCCGTATGCTACACTTAACGGATTGATGACAACCAACCAGTATGAGAGAGGTCTTCTTGGCAACTTCCGTAACCTTTTGGCAACGGCAGGTACGATGACGATCAACACGGTCGTATTAAAGATGACAGCAGCTTTTGGTGGTGGAGATGTTTATTCCCAGAAGGGTTGGACGCTGACATTTATCGTTTTAATGATCGTATTTGTAATCCTGAATATGTTCACATTCTTTATGTGTAAAGAACGTGTCGTAGAGAGTGGTTCCGATCAGAAAGAAACAAAGGAGAATCGGATTTCTTTCTTCAAGGGGATCAAGGGATTATTTGTAAATAAGTACTGGGTACTGCTTGTAATCGCAATCTTTGCAATGTACTTTATGATGTCCTGTTTCTTCGGATCAGCTGTATATTTTGCACAATATAATGTTGGAAATGCCGGGAAATATGCAATTATTTCAAACTGTCTGTCTATGGCACAGATTGCGTTTCTGTTTGTGACACCGTTTATCATGAAAAAGGTTTCCAAGAAAAATCTGTTTATGTGTGGAATGGCTGTTTCCGGAATCGGATTCCTTCTTTCCGGTTTTACAACAAATGTAACACTTACTTGTGTGTTATCTGTTGTAAAGGGTATGGGATTTGCCTGTGGAGGAGCATCCATGTTTGGTCTTTTGCAGGATGCGATCACTTATGGAGAGTGGTACAACGGTTATGGTACTGCCGGCATGGGCAACGCAGCTTCCTCTTTCTGTATGAAAGTTGGATCCGGTATTGGTACTGCGGCACTGGGCTGGGTTTTAGGCTTCGGTGGATTTGATGCAAAGAATGCAGTACAGTCCGCAAAAGCATTGGCTGCGATCAACTGGTCCTTTGCTTGGATCCCATTTATAATGGTTGTGATCGTCGTAATCTGCATGGTATTCTTTGATCTGGATAAGAAATACGATCAGGTTATCGCAGATCTGGAGCAGGGAAAGCATCGTAACGATCAGTAGTAATTTGTAATCTGACAGAAAGCGTGCATTTGTCAGCAGTTTTCTATTAATAAAAAAGACCTTCCGAGATCATTATGGTTTTGGAAGGTCTGTCTTATATGAATCTATGCGTGATGGAGGAATGTTATGAAAGACTTAGAAAGAAATAATATACTATTTGGCGCAGCATATTATCCGGAGTATATGCCCTACGAACGTTTACAGGAGGATATTGCCATGATGCAGGAGGCAGGTATGAATACTGTCCGTATTGCCGAGTCGACATGGAGCACTTTGGAACCGGTCGAGGGGAAATTCGATTTTTCTTATGTTGACAAAGTTCTTGCAGCGGTAGAAAAAGCCGGGATGTATGCAGTGATCGGGACACCTACTTATGCCATTCCTTCCTGGCTGGAAAAGAAATGCCCGGAGGTGATGGTATTTAATGGTTACACCAGAGCAAAATATGGACGGCGCCAGATCATGGATATTGTTCATCCGGTGTTTCGGCAGTGTGCTGAAAATGTGATTTGTAGATTGCTCGAACATACAGCGAAGAATCCGTGTGTTATCGGCTTTCAGATTGATAACGAGACAAAACATTACGGCACTGCTTCTCCTGAGGTACAGGCAATGTTCGTGGAGTATCTTAAAGAGCAGTTTCATACGACAGAGCGGTTAAATGATGTGTTTGGACTGCGTTATTGGAGTAATTCGATCCATGACTGGTCAGATTTTCCGGATATGGCCGGATGTATTCACGGCGGGCTTGCCAGTGAATTTGCCAAATTTCAGAGGAGTCTGGCGGCAGAATATCTGATGTGGCAGTCCGAGATCGTAAAGAAATATAAGAGGCAGGATCAGTTCATTACGCATAATTTTGATTTCGAATGGAAGAAATTCGGAGCCGATATTGCACAGGATGGATATTCTTATGGAGTGCAGCCGGACATAAATCATTATGAAGCGTCTAAGGCAGTAACGATTGCGGGAACGGATATTTACCATCCGACACAAGATGATCTGACCGGAGCAGAAATTGCATTTGGCGGCGATTCTATCCGCACTCTGAAGGATAGCTCCTATTTGGTACTGGAATGCCAGGCACAGGCATTTAAATACTGGACGCCGTATCCGGGGCAGCTGCGACTGCAGGGATACAGTCATCTGGCAAGTGGTGCCGAAGGGATCATGTACTGGAATTGGCACTCCATTCATGATGGATATGAGACATACTGGAAAGGTGTTTTAAGCCATGATCTTGCTGTGAATCCTGCTTATGAAGAAGCCGGAACATTTGGAAGAGAGATAGCGGAAATCGGAAAGGATGTCCTGTGCATTTCAAGAAAAAGCCCGGTGGCACTGGTAGTAGATAATCAGTCCTTAACCGGTTTCCGGTGGTTTCCAATTGACAAAGATTTAAGCTATAACGATGTGGTACGCCGGATGTATGACTGCCTGTATGAAATGAATATTCCATGTGATGTGATAGATATTCATCAGATGGAAGAACGATTTGATCAGGAGGATAAGCCATATCAGATGATCGTCACTCCGGTGTTATACAGTGTTTCAGATACCTTTGTAGAGAAACTAAAGAAGTATGTACAGTCAGGGGGTGTGCTTGTCAGCTCCTTTAAGTCCTTTGTGGCAGATCGTCATTTAAGCGTGTATCCGGATGCGCAGCCTCATGGTATGACCGAGTGCTTTGGTATGAGCTATAACCAGTTTACTGAGCCGGGTCGGATCAAGGTTGCCGGAGAGCAGGTTTTATATTTTGCAGAATTGCTAAAACCGGACAGTGCTCAGGTAATGGAACAATATGAGCATAAATACTGGGGAAAATATGCGGCGATCACAAAGAATTCTTTTGGTCAGGGATATGGATATTATGTCGGTTGCTATGTGACAAAGGACAAACTGAAAGAAATATTGAAGGACGCCATAGTATGTGCCCACATTGACAATTATTTCGAGGATAATATTATGTGGCCGGTGATCGTTCGCAGTGGGATCAATGATAAACATGAGAAAATCCACTATATTCTTCACTACAGCGAAGATGAGAAAGAGATTCCATGTCCTTTTGAAATGGTGGAAGATATTCTTACTGGACAGTGTTATAAAAAGGAGCAGAGTCTGCCGTTGAAAGACTGGGGCGTTATGGTTTTGCGGGAGAAGGAAGGAGGAAAAGAATGAAGCTGACCTATGTAGAAGGTGTTGGAATAAAAAAGCTTGAACAATATGAAAAGACAGTGGGATTTGTTGATGATGACGGTGTGGAGGATCAGGTGATAAATGTTTATCCGCAGGTGAAATACCAGAGCTTTGAAGGATTTGGCGGAGCTATTACGGATGCGGCAGGTTATGTGTTTCAGCAGCTGGATCCGGAGCAGCAAGAAAGACTTCTTACGATGTATTTTCATCCGGACCATATGAATTACCGGAAGGTGAGGATCCATATGGACAGCTGTGATTTTTCAACACATTTGTATTCTGCCATAAGTGATCCGCAGGATCAGAATCTGGAGTCATTTGATTTTTCAGACACAGAGAAATATATTCTTCCGCTTCTTGCTGCCGCGCAGAAGATGGCACAAAAGCCATTAAAGATCATGTTGTCTCCGTGGTCACCTCCTGAGTTTATGAAGACAAATGATTCCCGAAAAAATGGTGGAAGCTTAAAAAAGGAATATTATCCGTTATGGGCAAAATGTATCTGCCGTTATATCACCGAGTTTGAAAAACGCGGTTATGAGGTGGAGCGTATATCAATACAAAATGAACCGAAGGCTGTCCAGCTCTGGGACTCCTGCGTGTATTCTGCAGAGCAGGAAAAAGAATTTCTTACCGATCATTTATACCCGGCGATGAAGCAGGCCGGTCTGGAGCATGTAGAGATCTTTATATGGGATCACAACAAGGAACGTGTTTTTGAAAGAGCCTGCGATCTGATCGATGCGACGACAGATGGCATGATTGCCGGAACGGCATTTCATTGGTACAGTGGAGATCATTTTGAGGCGCTTAATCTGGTACGACAGCAGTTTCCGGATAAAAAGCTTATTTTGTCCGAAAGCTGCCTGGAATACAACAAGTTTGATTCTGCTGCAGAGGCGGTCAATGCCGGTCGACTTGCTCATGATATGATTGGAAATTTGAATCATGGTCTGAATGCATTTTATGACTGGAATATCCTCTTAAATAAAGAGGGGGGACCAAATCATGTGGGAAACTATTGTGATGCACCGTTTTTGTTTGATGAGGACCGCAAGGAATTGCTACAGAGGATGAGTGCGGATTACTACTGGCATTTTGCGCATTTTATTCAACCGGGTGCAGTGCGTCTTGGCTTTAGCAGATATACCGATGAGATAGATGTCACTGCATGGGAAAATCCGGATGGCCGGATCGTATTGATCCTGTTAAACCGTGGAGATGAATCAATACCGGCTCATATACGGATTTCCGGAAAAGAAACAGAAATTGTTCTGTCTGCCCACAGTATAGTCAGTGGTGTGATCAGTGGGGAGTAAATGCATTGATCATTATTATGCAGCCGAAATGACTCGTTTTGAGAAGATACCGAGAGTACATTTTTTATGAAATGGAGGAAACAAATATGCTTAGAAATCCAATATTAAAAGGTTTTAATCCGGATCCTTGTATCTGTCGGAAAGGGGAAGATTATTATATTGCCGTATCTACCTTTGAATGGTTTCCGGGGATCCCGATCTATCATTCTCGCGATATGAAAAACTGGGAGCTTTATACTCATGTTCTGACAGATGACAGCAATCCGGATCTAAAAAAACTTCCATCTGCGAAAGGCATTTGGGCACCATGTCTGACTTACTGCGAGGCAGAGGATATGTTTTATGTGATCTATGGTGTGATGAATTCCATGAATGCCCGTTATTTTGACGTGGATAATTTTCTGATCACCGCGAAGGATATTAAGGGACCATGGAGTGAGCCTGTATATTTGCATTCCTCCGGTTTCGACGCATCTATTCTTCACGACGATGATGGGCGAAAATATATTGTATCTTTGGATTGGGAGACAAGAGAAGGCTATGAGAAGCCGGGAGTGATCGCTGTTTCTGAGTATGATCCGGAGAAAAAGGAGATCATTGGATACCCAAAACGGATCTGGAAGGGTGGAACAGACAGGGGCTGTATTGAAGCACCACATCTGACCAAACGAAACGGATATTATTATATTATGTGTGCCGAGGGAGGAACCGGATATAATCATTGCGTAACCATGGGACGTTCCCAAAATGTATGGGGACCTTATGAAGGAGATCCACAGAATCCGATCGTTACGTCTAATCCGATAGAGTCCAATGAAAGACATGATCCGGATCATTTAAAGCCAAAGTATTTCAACCCGGATGTGGTATTGCAGAAGGCTGGTCATGGAAGCTATGTGGAGACACAGCTTGGAGAGGTATATTTGGTACATCTTTGCTCCAGACCATTCCGCCCGGAGCTTCGCTGTACGCTTGGCAGGGAGACTGCCATCCAGAAAATGAAATGGACCGAGGATGGCTGGCTTCGCATGGCAGACGGAAGCAATATAGCTAAGGAATATTGCGAAGAAAGTGAATTGCCGGAATATAAGGTGTCCGAAATACCGGACTTTGATGATTTTGACGGAACGGAGCTTGGCAACTTTTATTATGCACCTCGTCTCATGCCTCAGAGCTTTGCAGATATTCATGCCAGAAAAGGATATGTCCGATTAAGGGGACAGGAGTCAAGAACTTCTCTAAATAAGGTGAGTATTCTGGCAAGGAAACTCACAAGTGTTTATGCAACGATAACGACAAAGATGGAGTTTGTACCGGAGGTACATCAACATTCGGCAGGTCTTATCATTTATTATGATAATATGAATTATATCAATCTGCGGAAATATTACAGCGAAACGCTGGGACAGAGTGCAATTTCCATTATCGCTCTGGAAAATGGAGAGAAGACAGAATTTGTCAATACAAGAAAAGCAGTGGATGATGTACCAATCTATTTTCGATTGGAGATCCGAGGAAAACATTCGCAGTTTTACTGGGGATATGACGGTGAACATTATGAAAAGATCGGCATTCCATTTGATACCACAAAGTTTTCTGATGAGTATTGTAAATATGGAGAGTTTACCGGAACAATGGTGGGCATCACCTGTGCGGATCGTGTGAAACATAAGCATTACGCCGATTTTGATTTCTTGGAATATGTGGCAAAGGAAGACAGCCCGGTGGAGTAGAAATACTTTATATATTTAATGATGGCAGTGATTCAGAACTGTAATTATATGCCTTGCCATACGATTAGTCGTGGATGATGATCGATTATGGTGTCATCATAATCGATCATCATTTTTTGATGTGATGTCGGATCTGATTAATCGTATGACGGCAAAGCATTGGTAAAAATGATTATGAGATAATCTTATTCTATAGTTATCTTACTTTTTTCAAAGGCCTTGATCAGTATAGTGCCAAGGATCAGACCAACAATTCCTTGAATGGCATTGGCCGGGATGTTGACTGCAGAAGCAATAAAGCCATACATAAACCCTTCAAATACATAATAACCAAGTACCATTATGATCTCAGCTAAGATACCGCTGACAATGCGTGCAGGAAGATTATGACCTAAAGATTTGCGTATCAACTTAAAGGTATAGCAGGCGATCAGAGCCATAAGACCTTTAATAATAAAGGTGGCCGGGGCATAGACAAGATAACCGGATAATAGATCGGCTAATCCGGAACCAAGACCGGCTGCAACAAAACCGTATACCGGAGATAACATCCAGCCACAAAGCAATACGATGCAGTCACCAATATTTAAGTAGCCCTTTAAGGGTGATGGAAATTTGATGATCATTGTTGCAACGCAGGCGAGTGCTGCGAAGAGTGCTGCGGTTACTAATTTCTTTGTTTTCGTTTCCATAATTTTTACTCCTTTGTTTTTATTCATGTGACAGTATACAATAAAATTGACCGAATAACAATATAAAGCAGAGAACTCTGAAATCGAAAGTCAATTGACAAGTACGCGTTTCAGGGTATAATGTAATAGGATTGTTTGTGTTGGAATGGAGGATATCTATATGGACAAGTTGTACATGGTCATATTATTGTTAATAATAATTCCTATACTGATTTGTATAAAATATGCCAGAAAGGTAAAAAGTGATGTGGCGGATTCTATTACCAGATGTTTGTTCTTTGTGACAATCACGATAATTAGCAATATCGTATTTGCTTTTTCACAGTATCAGCTGGTGGCATATTTTATGGAAAGTGTTTATTTGTTTTTCTTTGATCTGGTGTTGATATACATATTACAGTATTCCCAACAATATACAAGGGTATTTCATGAAGTGTCCGCATTTCGAATCGGATGCTTTATTGTTGCGTATTTGGATGGGATTTCTTTGCTCTTAAATACATTCTTTCACCATGTCTTTACGTTAAAAAAGGTAAGCTATATAGGGATTCAAATGTATTGTGTTAGCAGCAAAACTATTTTTTATGATCTGCATTATGTTTTTGTGTATTGTTTGATGTTTTGCGCGATTGCATCTTTTCTTACAAAGATCATGCGTATTTCGAGCTTTTATCGCACGAAATATATTCCAATCTTTGTAGTCCTTTGCGTGATCATGGCATTGAACATGGCGTGCAATGTTTCCGGCTTTCCGTTGGATCTGTCACTTCCTTTTTTTGTGTTTGCGGCAATTTTGATATGTTATCTGACCCTGTATCGGACGCCGAGGGAACTGATCGAAAAGACGTTGTCTTTCGTTGTAACTAAAATGAATAATGCGGTAGTTTGTTTTGATATCAATCAGGAGTGTGTCTATGCAAATGAGCATTTTCGCAGTATGATCACATCTTCAAATGATGATTTTTCAAAAATTACACAGCTGATACGCCGTTGGATCAACGAGAATGATTTTCAAGATCAGAATAGTGTGGAGACGAGTAGTCAATGGGTTATTGACGGTGTGACGCATTATTTTGATATTGAATACCGAAAAATATTTGCAAAAAAAGGGGAGTATATCGGATTCTTCTTGAATTTTATAGACACTACGGAAAAACGACTTGCCTTTGAAAAAGAAAAATTTTTGGCAACGCATGATGCTTTGACCGGATTATATAATCAAAGTTATTTTGCAACAAAGGTGTCAGAGGCTTTGCAGCAAACGCCGGATGTGGATTGGCTGCTGCTTTGTTCTAATATTAAGGACTTTAAGTTGATCAATGATCTCTTTGGTCTGGAAAAAGGAAATGAAGTGTTAAAGATGGAGGCTGATCTTCTGAAAAAATACTGCGGTAAAAACGCAGTCTATGGAAGGATCGGTGGTGATAAATTTGCAGTATGTATTCCAAAGGATCAATTTCTAGAGCAGAAGATTATGCAAGTGATACAAGATATGGGACAGACTTTTAATAATAATATGTATCATATGCATATATATATCGGTGTCTATGAAATAACAGATAGAGACGAAGATGTTTCGATCATGTGTGATAAAGCAAATATTGCTATTGAAACCTTGCGCGATAATTATGACAGATCAATTGCATATTATAGCGATACAATATTGGACAAGACGATTAAGGAAAAGCAGCTTGTGGGAGATTTTGATGAGGCGATTGAACAAAAACAGTTTTGTATGTATTTACAGCCTCAGATGACATCGGATGGTAAAATGATCGGTGCAGAAGCTCTGGTGAGATGGCAGCATCCAAAACGCGGACTGATCTTCCCGGGTGACTTTATTGAAATTTTTGAGCGAACAGGACTTATTTACCGTCTTGATCGATTTATATGGGAGCTTGCTGTACAACAATTGGCAAAGTGGCAGAAAGAGGGACGTGATGAGCTATACATATCTGTAAATATTTCGACCAAAGATTTTCAGTATATGGACGTTTATCAGACGATCACATCTCTTGTGGAACGGTATGGCATTATTCCATCTACTTTGAAGTTGGAGATTACAGAGACGGCGATCATGATGGGAAATGCCGGAGAACTTGAAACTATTGGCCGTTTTAGAAACTATGGTTTTGAAGTGGAGATTGATGACTTTGGCAGTGGATATTCGTCCCTTAATACATTAAAGGATATAGACGTTGATGTGTTAAAGATCGATATGGGCTTTTTGAGGACAACCAGATCGGAGCGATTAGAAAGAAGTATGTCAATCTTAAATATGATCATTTCGCTAAGTAAAGTCCTTGGTTTGTCCGTGGTGACAGAAGGTGTGGAGACAAAAGAACAGGTCAGTCGTCTCTCGCAAATGGGATGTGGAGTGTATCAAGGGTATTATTTTTCCAAGCCAATCCCAGTCCATGAATTTGAGGAGCGGTATATGTAAATTAACTGAAACTTCCCATATCGGAAGTTCTTGTCCGAACTGCATATTGCTTATTATGTCGGCAATAAATAGAATATTTTGCAGTCGACAAACTAAATTGTTCTGTCATCCTAGAACTAAGATAATT
>ERZ780177.2883-NODE-2883-length-13667-cov-19.642374_pt1 | contig 13667 bp, 9 predicted proteins | sample MGYA00510973_ERZ780177 | MGnify/ENA primary metagenome ERZ780177 (study PRJEB29588, sample SAMEA2144396) | human gut metagenome | biome: human gut; feature: human-associated habitat; material: faeces | place: Denmark | collected 2008/2010 ...
ACAACAATGGCCCTGATTTGATAAACTCAGCAGGAATACTTGCTATTCATTTTTTATGATGGGGTTATGTTTACAAATTTGAGATTTCATGTAAAAAACAGGGGTATCTTATTATGATAAAAACATCAAGATACCCCTATATATAATTAGGTGTCATAACCGACAGACGGAGCGTACTTGTTTTCCAACTATGCTTTGTTCTGTTTCTATATTCTTTGTTTCGTGTTTTTCGGCAGTATCTTGCTCCTGTGGTGCCAATTCTAACTGTATTTTTCTATCCAACGCCGCCAGTTCCGCTTTAAGACCTTTCAGTTCTTCCTCTTTCTTCCAAGTCTTGCCAGCTATCTCTTCCAGTTGCGGTATTTCCTTTTCCAAAGCCTTGCATCTTGAACCATACTGCTCAATGTAGCTTGGTATCTTCTGTAAGGCATTCAGAAAGTTGTTTGCCGCTGCTATCGGGTCCGACTTGGCAATGTGACCGTAGTTGTACTGGTACTTGTAATTGCCCTCGACAAAAAAGCGGTTGTCAACAAATGGAAGACCATTCTCGAAACTTGTCTTGCTGACAATCTTGACAGGGAATCCGTAGATTTCTCCAATCCGCTTGTATTGTCCGCCAGTTGTCTCTTTCTCCGCCAACATTTGCAGATGCTTTCCTATAACCTCTAAGTTCGTGGACTCCACACCATCAAGAGTGATGAGATTGAGGATGTTGCCGTCCTTGTCTTTCTTGGCTTTGCCCATAAACTTGCCGTAGTCCTCGGTCATTCCCTTGAGAGAGGCTTTGTTGTTGCCCAGCTCTGCCGTCTTTGACTGCAATTTTGTTTCTGAGTCACGCTTGCCCCTGTTAAACGATTTGCGCTCACCCTCCAGAGAAGCAATCTTCTTCTCCAGCTTCGCCTTGTCAAGCAAGTCGGTATTGCCGGAGAGAATAGCCATGTACTCGGAAAAATTCATGCCAGATTTCTCGTCCATCGCTCCCTCGTCAATGGTTCTCGCCCCCAAGGCTCCGCTTTTCAACTGCGAGATGAAGGTCTGCTTGCAGTGCAGGAGGTTGAACTTGTAAGAGTCAAGCGACTTTTCCACCGCATAGATGATGACATCCACCTTATTGTCGGCATACAGTTTGGCAATCTCGTTACCAGCACGCACACCTCGACCGTCACGCTGTGCCAAGTCTGACGGTCGCCACGGTGTGTCCAAATGATGAATCGCCACACACCGTTTTTGCGCGTTTACACCTGTACCCAACATGGATGTGGAGCCGAACAATACTCGTACCGATCCCTCGTTCATGGCTGCTATCACCGCCTTTCTTGCCCTCTCGTTCTTGCATTCCTGAATGAAGCGAATCTCTGACGAGGGTATTCCATAATCCTCTATCAGCTTGCGCTTGATTTCAGAATACACGTTCCATTCGCCCGGTCGGTATGTTCCCAAGTCGGAGAATACGAACTGCGTCCCCTTATGACCGTCGTAACGGTGATAGTAGTCGGCTATCATCTTGGCACAATGGCTTGCCTTGTTGTCGGGATGGTCCTCACAAGTCGGGTCTATCATGCGCATGTCGAGCGCCATCTTTCGGGCATAGTCCGTAGCTATTAGCATCTTCGCCTTTTCCTCTGTTTCCGACAATGGCAGTCTGCCGAGGATGGTGGCATCACCCGTCTTGGCAAACTCCATCAGCTTTTGGATGAAGTCCTCCTGCTCGGGTGTCGGTGGTATGTTATGAAGGATCTCGTTCTTCTGTGGTCTGTCCACACCAACCGCCTCCGCCGTGCGATAGTCGGTTATCTCGTTGTAGAAGGCAGCAAGCTCCGGTACCTTGATGAAGTATCTGAAACGTTCCTTCTGTACGATGTTGTTGGTGACGTTAAACTCGAAGTCGGTAGTTTTCTTGGCGAAGATTGCCGCCCACGCATCGAAACAGCGGATGTCCTGACGCTCCAGTTCCTTGGGGCGCAGGTACTTGAAGAGCAGATACAACTCTGTCAGTGAGTTACTGATAGTTGTTCCCGACAGGAATGTCGCTCCCAGATCTCTGCCTGTCCGCTCCTGTATGGTTCGGATAGCAAAGAGCATGTTGAGCGCCTTCTGGCTTCCCTCGCTGTTGCCGAGTCCTGCCACACGGTCGTGACGGGTGTTGAACATAAGGTTCTTGAACTGGTGGCTCTCGTCCACAAACAAGTGGTCGATGCCCATCATGCGGAAATCCACCACATCATCGGTGCGCTGCTCGATGCTGTAGGCTATCTTCTGCAACTTCACCTCCAGATTCTGCTTCCGCTTTTCCAAGCCTTTGAGCATTCCCCTCGACACGTCTTTGCCCTGCGTGCGTATCACCTCCAAGTTTTCCTCCACGGTATCAAGCTCCGCCTGCAATATCTGCCGCTGGAGTTCTGGCGATTGCGGTATCTTCCCGAACTGGTCATGCGACATGATTACACAGTCATAGTCGTTGTTCTTGATGTTGTTGAAGAAACTGACACGGTTCTTGGTGGAAAAATCCTTCTCCGAGGCATAGAGTATCCTCGCATGGGGATAAGCTGTCTGATAGGTGGCAGCTATCTCCGCGACATTGGCTTTCAGTCCGATAATCATCGGCTTGTGAGCCATACCGAGACGTTTCATCTCATGCGCAGCCATGCACATGATAAGGGTTTTTCCAGTGCCGACCTCGTGGTCACATATCCCGCCGCCGTTCTGCAAAAGCATCCATACACAGTCCTTCTGACTTGGGTACACACTCTTGACACCATACTTTCCGCCAAGGACTTTCAAGTCCAAGCCGGGGAAGGTCTGGTGAGAACCGTCATACTTCGGACGCACGAAGCAGTTGAACTTCCGGTTGTACATTGTGGTCAGCCGATCCTTGAAGGAGTCAGACTGCTCTTCCAGCCATTCAGTGAACCCGTTGCGGATTTCGTCAATCTTGGCATTAGCGAGCTGTATGCCCTCGCTGTCACGCACCTTGATGTCGTTGCCGTGTTCATCCTCACCGATGCTCTTCATCATGTCGGGACAGGTGTTGTGCAGGGCATGTTTCAGAAGACTCATGCCGTCATAGTGGCGGTAATATCCCTTCACCATATACTCATCCGTGATGGCCATGGTCTTCATACTGCATTTTGCCGAATATTCGTCCATGCTGTCGGAATAGACGATGCTGACCTGTGTATTGAAGAGGTGGCTCATGTAAGCGGAATACACACCTGTAGGTATCCAACGCTCACCGAAGTTGAAGTCCAGGTCCTCAAAGGCTATCGGTTCGGGAATGCTTGCCTTCAAGGCTTCCAACGACTCCCTCACGATTGCATGGTCGGGATTTTCCTTCAGCCATTCTTCTATACGTTCCGCTTTCTCTATGACATTGCCAGCAATGAAGCGGTCGGCTATCTCGTAGCCGTCTATGAGCGGATTGTAATAGATGCGCCCTTTAAGCGCTTCCGTCAGTTTCTGTTCCGGCATATCCGATAATTCAGTCATATACGGCAAGTCGATACGGCCGAACTTGTTGAGCGAGGCGGTGAGCGCTTCCTCTGGAGAATCGACATGGCTGACCTCGTCAAGCGAAAAAGAGACCGGGTGGTCGAAGATGTCTGACTTTGTGAACTGTCCGTTTTCTACCCGTTCCAACGACAGCATATCGCGCCCTGAGGCATCCATAAGGATGAACTTCACGTTCTGCTTGGCATTGAGGTTGCCGAAGCGGATGAAGAAAGCATCATAATAGACATTCAGACTCTCACGCATCTGCTTGTTTTCCGTCTGTTCTTCCGCTTCATAGGTGTAAAGTTTCTGATAGGCATCACGGAGGGCGATATACAAGACTGCCTTTTCTTTCTGCTCCATATTCAGTTCCAACGGCATGAAGGTAGCACCATACTTGGTAAGGTCTTTCAATACACCGATGTTTCTGGCAGAGTCGAGCACCATAGAACCCTCACGATGAAAACTTTCCAGTTTCTCATCAAACGGACGGGGCTTCATAGCATCCTCTTTCTTCCTTGCCAGCTCCTCCCGCTTTCTTTCTTGCTCTTTTTGTTGTTCCCGCTCATGATTTGTTTCTTTCAATGTGCTCTGAGTCTTGGAATCTTCTTTTGCCTCATTCCCTTTCGACTGCCCATGCCCGATTTGAACTTTGAGAACTTCTATAGGTTCCATCGGCGGCTTGAACTTCGGATCAAGCGTATCTTCAACGCCCAAAGCCTTGAGTTGTTCCTGACGGTGCAGTTCCGCCTTTTGGCGCAGCAGTACCCTGTCTTCGGGAGCCATGGTCATCATCATCTCGTAAAAGCCGTTGATTGGCGGATTCTCTTCCCAAGAGATGCTTGCGTATGGTTCATCACCAGGCAGGATTGGTTTTGTCTCCTGTGTTGTTTCCTGCTCTTTTGCATCTGTCAACGAAGGCTTTTCTTCTTTTTCCACAGGCTTTGTCACAACTTCAAAAGTCGGATTGACGCTTTTTACCAACGGACTTGCTTTCTTCCTTGACACTTTCTTGGCGGCAGCACCCACTGTTACCTCTGCTTTCTTCTTCGTTGAATGTACAGCCTGACGGTTTTCTTCTTCCATTCCCCAAAGGTCAAACAGAGTCATTTGGACTGGTGGCTGCTGATGATTGGACTTTTGGGATAGCTCAGCATCATCAGTAGGCTTTTCCTGCTTTTGCAAGGATACTACCGTATCGTTCTGCTTTACCTCAATGGAAGGCTTTATCTTCTCTGTTTCTTCTATCTTTTCTGTTTCTTCAACCTCCTTAACTTCCTCAGCCTTGGTTTCCTCTATCCCCAAGTATCGGTTCAAATTGAGGTTCTTCTTAAAGTCTTCATGGAGCATCTTTCGCAAATCCTCTGCAATGCCTTCCACACCATCCTCATGCGTGTATATCATTGCAGGTTTGCCGAACGGGTCTGTATCCAACTTTGCTGTTGTATGGATAATGCGTTCCGGATGTTCCAGAAAGTAGTTGTTTGTCGGAATGCGGTTCTCGTCATTATAGACGGTATCAAGCAGGTTGTCGTCTCCTCGCAGCGACTCCTTTTGGGTATTTTTCTGCAGAATGATGAGGTCACTGCCCACTTCCGTATTGGCATTTTCCGTGAACAGGTTGTTGGGAAGACGAATCGCTGACACGAGATCTGCATGATAGAGCATCATAAAACGCGCGGCACTGTTGTTTTTGGCATTCAATACGCCTTGTGAGGTGATGAAGGCAACCAACCCGCCGTCCCTTACCGTATCAAGAGCCTTGACAAAGAAGTAGTTGTGTATGCGTCTGGTAACAAGTGCCCTCATGCCTTTCATGGCTGTATAAGACGGATCAAATACGGCAACATCGCCAAAGGGAATATTTGAGATGGCGAGGTCGAAGTAGTCATTGAAAGGCTTTTCTATCTTCTCGAATCCCTCTATGCGCACTTTCTGCTCCGGGTGCAGATGGCGAAGTATCTTTCCCGTAAGCAGGTCTTTTTCAAAAGCCATAATGTCTGCCTTGGGATTGTTATCCAAGACGGAATCGACAAAGGCACCGATGCCTGCCGAGGGTTCAAGTACCTTTTCGGGGATAATCTGATGCTCTTTCAACACATCCATCAGAGCCTCCGTAACGGCTGACGGCGTGTAGAATGCCGTAAGGACGGACTGTTTCAGACTGTCCATCAACTGTTTGTACTCGCTTTCATTCTTGCTGTTTTCACGGATAAGTCTATGCAGCTCCACGGTTGGAGCAAACAATTCAAGGTCTGACTTTGCCCAATGGACGGCATCCGCCAGTTCCCTGGCAGGGTTCAGGATGCACTTCAATCCACCGAATCCGCAATAACGCTCCAGAAGGAGACGCTCACGGGCGGTCGGCGTGCGCTGTTCCCTGTCAAGGATGAATGCTGTCTCTATCGCCTTGATGTTGTCGTTCAGACGTTGTTTTCTATTGTACGCCATTTGACTCTATGAAAAGGGCTACGGCTCCCGTCAACTCTGTGTAGAGCTGGTCGTAGTCCGGTGACTGGGCAAAATCGTCATCGGTGAGGTCGTAAATGGAATACACGTTGTCAACCAAAGGCAGGAGGTTCTTGACAAACGCTTCCTGGTCTTCTACTGCTACCTCCAGGGGAAACTCACTGTCAACAACATCATACAGGATGCTGTACTTGGAAAAGCGGAGACCTTTCAGCAATGCTGACATGGCAAGCTCTTGTGCCGCATCGGCAAAGAGGGCATCACGCCGTGCCTGCTCATATACCTCTGCGGCATGGTCTGCACGTTCGCGGATAAAGTCCGCATCGCTGGCTTGTGGAAAACGGTTCTCTCTGAGATGGTTCAAGAGATACAGTCCGTAATAGGACAGTTCTGTCTGTGCCTGTTTCTTTCTGTTCATCTGTCAGTTGAATGGATTAAGTGGTGAATAATAAACCGTGGATGGCGGTTGATGTTTGTTGAAAGCAAGAAAAAGGCACTCGGTATCCCTCCGAGTGCCGCCACTTAATCCACAGTAAATAAAAGCATCCTGAATAAAGACACCATTTATGAACCATGTTTCGGTGGCAAAGGTACAAACTATTTCTTGTATCTCTTCACATTTCCTCGCTTTTCTGCTGTCTTGTGCTCTGCAAAGACGAATTTCGTGTTGAAATTCTCGTCAAAGGCTATGGCTGCGGAGAATGATTTGCCTTGCTTGCTGGTGAAACCATTGAGCGTTCTGGTCTTGCCCTTGGTAAGCAAGTCGGTGATGTCGGAATCTGTGAGCAACTTTCCTGCTACCTGCTTGAACACTGGCATACCGCATTCCTTGTTGCTGCATCTTACTACCTTTCCGAAGAACTGCATGGTACCTTGCTTGCATTTAGGACACTGGCAGCCGGAATCCTTGTGGCTGAAAAGTCTGTCACAACCTAACAATTCCGCAGTGATTTCACGGGTATAGCCTTCGATACTATGGGTGAACCCGTCAGCACTTGCTTCACCTCGTTCAATCTTGGCAAGTTCCGCCTCCCATTTGCCCGTCATCTCCACATTGGCAATCGCCATGTTCTTCACCACGGAATGCAGGGCGAGTCCTTTTTCCGTCGGCACAAGTTTCTTCTGCTGGCGCACCATATACTCTCGTTTGAGCAGGGTTTCGATGATGGCGGCACGTGTGGCAGGTGTGCCAATACCGCTGTCCTTCATTGCCTGGCGCTTCGTATCATCTTCTATCTCTTTGCCTGCGGTCTCCATTGCTGCAAGCAATGTGGATTCCGTATGCAATGGCTTAGGTTTGGTCTTGCCCTCCGTGATGGTGCAGCCAGAAAGAGTGATATGCTGTCCTTCTTGCCAGTTGGGAATGTCTTGCTCCTTGACCTCATTGTCGGTTGCGTCTGCATCCTTGTCCTGCCTGTTGTTCTTTTCCTTGAGCGACAACGCTCGCCAGCCAGTCTGTCGGATGATGGAGCCACTGATGCCAAACTCAACTTCATGATCCACTTGCGCCGTTACTGATGTGATGTCCTTGATGCAGTCTGCCGAGAACGCTTCAATCATCCGGCACAATATCATGTCATAAACGATCTTCTCGTCCTTGAAAAGACCAATGGCTGCATTTTCTGTGATGAGCAGGGCATGGTGATCGGTCACCTTGGCGGCATTCACGCTGTTCTTGCTGTAGTCCTCACTGTCAGGCAAGAGTTTCACTTTTTCTCCATATTCCGAATGATTCTCCAGATTCTTGAAGAGTTTGGGAAGGGTGGCAAATACATCATCCGAGATATAGCGGCTTGATGTTCTTGGATAGGTGATGAACTTTGCCTCGTAGAGTTTCTGGGCGATGGAGAGTGTATGCTCTGCCGTGAAGCCATGCTGGGAGTTGGCTTCTTTCTGCAAGGTGGTGAGGTCGTAAAGGAGCGGTGCCTTCTCCACCTTTCGCTTGGTTGCGACCTTTGTGATGATGGCAGAACCGGTATCTTTCACCTTATTATATATATCGGTTGCGGTGCCTTTGTCTGCCCATCGGTTGGCAGATGTGAACTTCAGTATATTGCCACTGTCTGCATCAACCACACCGAAGTGTACCTGCCAGAACGGTTTCGACTCGAAACGCTTGTGTTCCCAATAGCGTTCGCACACCATGCCAAGGGTCGGAGTCTGCACACGACCTACGGAATAGGTGCCACGTCCTGCGGCTATCGTCAGGGCTTGTGTGCCGTTGATGCCGACGAGCCAGTCAGCCTCACTTCGTGCCTTGGCTGCATGATAGAGATTGTCATACTCCTTGCCATCCCTGAGGTTCAGAAGTCCCTCACGGATGGCGGTGTCCGTAAGCGAACTGATCCAGAGACGGTCGAAAGGTTTCCTGCAACCGAGATACGCATAGAGGTATCGGAAAATCAACTCTCCCTCACGTCCGGCATCGGTTGCTACGATAATGCGCTCACTGCTGTCAAACAGCTTGCCGATTATCTTGATCTGGGCAAGCACACCTGCATCTGGTTTGTAGCCGTTCTCTGTCTTGACTTGTCGGGGAACAAGAACGAACGGGTCGGGAATCACAGGCAGATTCTCTGCATGGAATCCCTTCATGCCGTAGGTTTCCGGCATGGCTGGCTGCACTAAATGTCCGAATGCCCATGTCACAAAATAGCCATTGCCCTGCATATAGCTTTCCTCACGCTTGTCAGCTCCCACAATGTGGGCGATTTCCTTGGCTACGCTTGGTTTCTCTGCGATGATTGTCTTCATTGTCTGTTGTTTTTGTGACATCCGCAACCGTGGGATAGACGGTCGCAGATGTCGGTTGTTATAATGGATGATTAACTCTGTGGATCAAGTGGCGGCAACTACATCTTCACGCTTCTTGCCTTTCTCTTTGGCTTCTGTTCCTCTGCGTTCTGTTCCTTCTGCTGCTTTTCGTTCTTTGGCGCAGACTGTCCCGGACTCAGCGGATCCTTGGTGTGCTTGGTCGCCTCATGGGTCTTGCCCTGCTCGTTGACGGCGACTTGTACTTTGTTCTCATTGGTAGGGATCTGTTCCTTCGCCTGTTTGAGGTCTGGATTGTTGCGGTAGGAACGTGGCTGCATCTTGTCGAAGTCGAACTTCACGTAGGCGGTATAGGTACCGCTGCCGTTCTTGTTGGGCACTTCCTTGATCTCGATGGTCTTGCCTGCCACATAGTCGTCCTTCTGCTGCTCGGTCAGTTCCTTCTTGAAATAGGTGTTGAGTCGGCGGATGGTCCCATCCTCATTGAGCCAGTGGTTGGGATCTTGCTGCTTCTTCTGACCGCCCACATCACCTTCTGCCTTCTGCTCCTGCTTGTCAGCGGTTTGCTTCTTGTCTCCATTCTGTTTCTGACCTTGCGCCTGTCTTGTGCTGCCAGGCACGAACTCCACGCCACGCTGTTCTACATTCACCTGCAGCAGCGGTGTAAACTTGCGCCCGTTGGCAAGCTCAATCTCCTTGCGAAGCGGAATACCTGAGTAGAGCACTCTCTTGTCGTCCTTGGTAATAGGTGTCTTGCCGATGGTATCGGGTATGCGCACCTTGTTGGTCGGGATGTCAACAATCTCATTGGTGAGACGGTCGATACTGATGAAATGAGGACGCAGCTCACCTGTATTCTTGTCGGGAAAATCCACAATCTTTCCGAGGTTGCCGTTCTGCAACAGGTTCTTCTTGTCCTCTGGAGTGAAGGTATAGCCTTTGTAAGCGACATCGAGTTTAGGCTCGTTGCGCACGAAATGCGGCACGAGTTGCAACTGGTCGTTATCGTCCTTGCGGAATGACAGACGGGCCTGTATCTCTATCTGTTCACCACCGAAGGTCGGCTTCACAATCACAAGCCCCGTCTTGCCGTAGTTGAGCAGGGCTTTCATATCCTTCTCATTCATACTGTTGAAGTCTATGCCATATTTGGCACCAAGTTCCTGCAGGTTCACATCGTTACCACTAATGAGGTTCTGCTTTGCATCCGAGGCGGTCTGCGACTTCTGCCCGGTTGCGGTCTGTTCTGGTTTCTGTTCCATGTCGTTCTTTTTTTCGTTGGTTTGTTCAGATGATACATTCTCTTTTTCTGTGTTAGCTTGCGTCTTGGACGCATCGTCCGATGATGCGGTTTCTTTCGCCTGACCCTCCGATTGCTTTGCCTCTTTCTCATAATTGGAGGTGTCAACCTTGTGGGCGGAAAGAATCTCCTTGTTAGCCTCCGGATCTTTCAGCAACTCCTTCATCACGCCAAGCAGGTTTTCCACCTGGTCTGCCGCTATGCGATAGAATCCGAATCGGCTTGGCTCCTTGCACTGGCGGAAGAAGTTTCTAAAGAAACTGTCCATCAAGTCACTGTTGCGGTCAAAACGCAGGAAGTCGGACGTGTTCTCCGCCTTGGCGGGCGCTCGCTTCGGTGTGCCGTCCCTGCTGAGTCCGGCGACGACGCTGATCTCGCCCGTCTTCTCGTCACGGACTACCAGCACGTCCTGTTCATCACTCTTTTTCTTTTGTACCATAATTGTAAATTTTTAATGGTGAATACTGTTGTTATTTGAATTTCTGATGAATGCGAGTCAAGTAATGCTCCACATTCTCTTTCTTGAATTCTTTTACATTATTCTCTACAAACTGCATCACATCCTCTTCCGTGTAGTAGGTTTTCTGCCCCAAACGCTTGTAGGGAAGCACTCCCAGACTGCGATAGCGTTGAAGGGAACGAGGGGAGATTTGAAATAAGAGGCAGAGGTCTTGGTTGTCAAGCAATTTTTCATTGATGGCAGAACTTCCTTTTTGCTCCGTCTCTCGTTCGTGTCTCAACATCAGCATGTCGTAAATGCCGTCTATCTTTTTGTGTAGGTCATGGAGATATAACTCCAGTTTTCTCAATGTTCCATCTTCCATGCTCATGTCTCCTTTGCTATTGTTCGTTCCTCAACCATTCTTTCTATGGCTTCAACTTGGTATCGGCATTGATTACCAATTTTAATAAAATCAATGCAGTTCTCTGAGCGCATTCGCTGCAAGGTGCGCTTGCTCACACCAAGCATCTTAGCTGCATCGTCATTGGTCAACATCGGCTTCAATCCCTTACCCGTCAAGTTCTCTTGAAATGCCATTTTTGCCAATCGCACGTACTGGACTATTTCTGCCAACTGTTCTGTCAGCTTTTTGAAGGCTGCACTTTCCATTGTTATTACTTCCATTCTAATTCCGTTTGAAATGTTATATAATTCGTTGTTTTTATTTCTCGGCGGCAAAATTAACCATTTGCGAAATACCCGTTTAACAACTCATTAATGACCCACGTATAATTTTCTTGATTTTTCTTGCCAAGCGGTCGGCAAACCCCAGAAAAGCACTGCCACAGTTATTTATTTTCATTGTTTTTCTACATACACACATTAACTTTGCACCCGAATTTGTTGAACCAATAAAACAGAGAATATGGAAGTAGTAACAATGGAAAAGAAGGCATTCGACTTGATGATGGCAAGATACGATGCCTTGGTAAAGAAAGTGGAGTTGCTGAAGCATAAGGCTAACGGCAAGCGTCTGAATAAATGGCTTACAGGTCATGAGGTCTGCCAGCAACTTCGCATCAGCCAGCGCACCTTACAAAAACTTCGTGACCGCCGTTTCTTGGGGCATACCCAGATAGGTCGCCAATTCTATTACTGCCCCGAAGAGGTCAAAGCAATCGTTCCGCTTATCGCCAGAATCAAATCGGTATAGCATAAAACCAAACTCGCCCAAGGCAAAGCCGAAAACTTCACCCTGGGCGAGCCAACACATTTTATATTCACCACTTAATCCAAATTGTAAACAATGAACATGAACCAACTTCTTACGCATGAGAGCAAGTCGATAGACACCGCCATGCAATCCTTGAAGAAAGCCAACAACTGGCTATCCTCATTCATCGAGTCCTACAGCCCACCTTTGGACGGGGAGCGATACCTCACCGACAAGGAACTCTCCGAGCTCCTGAAGCTTAGTCGCCGCACCTTGCAGGAATATCGCAAGCAAGGCATCTTGCCCTACATTATATTATGTGGCAAAACCCTCTATCCGGAATCCGAAATACAAGCACTTCTCACTGGTAATTACCGCAAGCCGATAATCGACGGCACTGTTTCACAAGGGGAGGGTACTGCTTCATAATAGCGAAACAAAAATAGCGTACAGGGTACAACGACAAAAATCGTTCCCCCTGTACGCTATTATATTATAAAGGTGTAGGAATCTTATTAAAAGATGAGAGATTCTAACTTGCACCTCTTGGCATCGTTCCGTTCATCACAATAATCATCGGATACTCGTGTTTTACTTGCTCTGCTTGGCAATCCTTGCGGTTCACAACCTTACTGATAAACCATTGTCTGAACAACAAGGCTTGGTATGTATCCATTTGAAGTGCTATGGCGATAATCACTTCCATATCATAGACATGCGCAGAATATCCATTTTCAAGTTTGATGTATTGAGAATGCTGGAAATCTTTCAGCACACTTTGTTTCCAAATGCGCTTGATGGTATTCTTCACTGCTGTCCCTGTTACATTCAACAGTTCGGCAATCTCCCAAACTGTCATCCACACCTCACCATGATGTGGGGCGTAGATGATCATATCTTCTTGTATTGTTATCACTTGTCGTTTCATACTCTGCCATTTATAGTGTTAGTATTATCGTTGCAAACATTTCCAAACGTGAATTCCTCAATGTTATTTATTTGCTGAGACAACTTTTCCACGTCTTTGCTCAATTTTTCCTTGGTAATCTTGGCATACACCTGGGTTGTCTTTATGTTCTTGTGACCAAGCATTGAACTCACGGTTTCTATTGGAACTCCGTTGGAGAGGCAAACCGAGGTTGCGAACGAATGACGGCTCATGTGCCAGGACAGCGGCTTGGTGATGCCGCATTTCTTGCCCAGTCTTTTGAGCGAATCCATACAACTTTGGTAGTTGGGTACTGGAAACACCCTGCCGTCTTCACACAATCCACGGTATTTTTCCATAATTTGCTTGGGATAATCAAGCAACTTGATGTTGGCTTCCGTTCCTGTCTTCTGTCGATGGATAACAATCCATTCACCTTCATCGAAAAATTCCTTGATGTTCTCTTCCTTCAAGTTGTACAGATCAATGAAAGCGAGGCCTGTAAAACAACAGAACAGGAACAAGTCACGCACCATGCTCATCTTCTTTCTTGTGATAGGTGTCTCCATCAACAGATGAATCTCTTCTTTGCTCAGAAATTCTCTTGTGGTCTCTTCTTCCTTGTACTCATATCGTCTGAATGGGTCTTTTACGAGCCATTCATTATCTATGGCACGGAATACCATTGCACGGAGATTGCGGACAAACACCATCGCAGAGTTTATCTTCAAGTGCTTGTCGGTTCTGAGAAAAGTCTCGTAGTCTGTGATAAAAGGCAGCGATAACTCTTTCAGAGCAATATCCTTCACATGGTAATGCGTCTGCAAGAACTCGCCCACATAGGCACACCCGATTCTATACTTCGTGTATGTACTCAAAGCCTTCATGCCAGCCTTATATTGCTTTTCCATTTCATCACGGCTTTGAGAATAGACTTTCATCAGTGTATGGCAACGATACTCCAAGCCAAGAAAGGCGTTCTTCACCTTGTCGGCAGTGACGAAGTTGTCCCTGTCCATAATCTCCTGATAATGCTTACTGATACTCACACGCA
>ERZ780177.2891-NODE-2891-length-13634-cov-2.850652_pt1 | contig 13634 bp, 10 predicted proteins | sample MGYA00510973_ERZ780177 | MGnify/ENA primary metagenome ERZ780177 (study PRJEB29588, sample SAMEA2144396) | human gut metagenome | biome: human gut; feature: human-associated habitat; material: faeces | place: Denmark | collected 2008/2010 ...
CGCTGTTTCGAGACTCTGTGCAATGCGCTCGCGAACATCTCCGCGGACACGCAGACGGTCAACGATCAACTCCAGAACATGTGCCCCTTCTCCAAGCAGTTCACCGCCGCTGATGTCATCGAGATGCATTACTTGACCGTCAATACGTACTCGTTGAAACCCTTCAGTCTGAAACCTTGCGGTAAGCGCTTGAAATGCCTTTGCCGAAAATTCCATGCCCAGATCGATTGGCGCTGCAACAGCGATCCGACGATTCACCGCATCACACAGCACCTTGTCCGTCATTGACGCCACAGACTCGGCTTTTAGCGGCAATCCGTGCCGTGGGCAATATGCAGTACCCGCACGGGCATATAAGAGCCGCAAATGGTCATCGATTTCCGTCAAAGTTCCCACTGTGCTCTTGGGATGCAAACCGCCTGTCGTCTGGCCAATAGCTACAGCCGGCGGCAAACCGTCAATCACATCGACATCAGCACGCGGGAGTTGTTCCAGAAATTGTCTGGCCCGTGGCGATAGACTCTCGACATAGCGTCGTTCGCCTTCTGCGTAAAGCGTATCGAAGGCAAGCGAACTCTTGCCTGACCCGGATGGTCCCGTGACGACGATAAATGCGCCGCGAGGCAGTCCGAGAGAAATATTCTTCAGATTGTGAGTGCGCGCACCTCGCACCTCGATAGTGCCGGAAGTTGTCATGGCAGGAAAATTTAAGAAAGCGGAAACTCCTAAGGACTATAACCGCCGCACGTCACAAGAATGTCGGCTTCAGCAGCCGATGCCCAAACCATTGCCCATCCAAAGAGTTTTCTCATGGCTAGCTCCGCCGCCCATATGACGCCGCAGGAAAGAACCTCAAGTTTTTCGCTCGCGAGTATTTTTGCGCTGCGCATGTTCGGGCTCTTCATTATTCTGCCGGTCTTTGCCGTCTATGCACGAGAGCTGCCTGGCGGTGACAGCGAAACGCTTGTCGGCATTACCTTAGGCATATACGGCCTCACTCAAGGTCTGCTCCAGATTCCTTTTGGCGTTGCTTCAGATCGACTTGGCCGCAAACCCGTCATCATTTTCGGACTCATCATCTTTGCACTCGGCAGTTTCCTCGCTGCGTCGGGCGCCAACATCTGGATCGTTATGCTAGGGCGCATGCTGCAGGGTGCAGGGGCTATCTCCGCCGCCGTTACCGCGTTCATCGCAGACAGCGTACGCGTACAGGTCCTCACTAAGGCAATGGCCATGGTCGGCGCCTCTATAGGCCTTACCTTTGCTCTTTCTCTCCTTATTTCGCCACCGCTCACAAAGCTATGGGGGGTTTCAGGGCTTTTCACACTTACTGGCATTTCTGCCCTGATTGCTGTCCTGGTTGTCAAATTCGTTGTTCCTCCGGCACCCCAGTCAGCCATCGATGAAAAAAATGAACATCGATCATGGCGGAAGGTCGTTTGTGATCCTCAGCTCGTCCGCCTCAATATCGGCATCTTCGTGCTTCATGCAGTACTCACCGCCATCTTCGTGGTTATTCCAACACGGCTCGTCTACATGCGGCTGCCAAGTGAGCATCATTGGTGGGTATATCTGCCTGCGGTCATCGCTGGTTTCGCTCTTATGGCTCCGCCATTAATTTTTGGTGAAAAGAAGCAAGCTGTTGTCCGAGTCATGCGCTTCATGATTGGATTTCTCACTGTAGCTTTTGTGCTCTTTGCATATCTCATTCATTCCATCTGGGAAATTGCTTTCCTTCTCGGCATCTTTTTCATCGGCTTCAATGTACTAGAGGCCACACTGCCAAACCTGGTATCTCGAATTGCTCCGGCAGCTGACCGTGGGCTCGCACTAGGCGTATACAATACGACGCAGAATATTGGTCTTTTTGTCGGCGGCGCGCTCGGCGGCGCAATTTCACAGCACTTTGGGCCGGAAGCGGTCTTCTTCGTCTGTGCATTTGCTATGCTTATTTGGTTCGCCTCATCGTTTGGGCTGCAGGAACCTGCCCGTCCGAACCGAGAGCCCGGCGAAGTCATTAAATAATTTTTTGTTTTTTTAGCTTTAGTTTTGGGTAAGAATCATGGCTTCCGTCAACAAGGTTATTCTTCTCGGCAATTTGGGCGCAGATCCGGACGTCCGCTACACACCCGATGGCGGTACAGCAATTTGTACCCTCAGTCTCGCCACCTCCCGTCGCTACAAGAACCGTGACGGTCAGTTCACCGAGGAAACGGAATGGCACCGCGTTGTGCTTTTCGGTCGTACAGCAGAAATCGCCCGCGACTATCTCAAAAAGGGGCGCTCTGTCTATGTTGAAGGCCGCCTGCGCACCCGCAAGTGGACTGATCAGAACGGCAACGACCGTTGGACCACCGAAGTGGTCTGCGAAAATATGCAGCTTCTTGGTGGCCGTGACGGCAGTGGTCAAGGCGGCCCGAGCGGTAGCTACGTCCCTGCCGGCGACGGCTTTGAATCCGCACCTCGTCCCGCAGCGCCTCGTTCTCCGGCTGCCGCCCCGCAGCCGCCGCATCGGCGCCCATCGACTCACTCGATGAAGACGTCCCGTTCTAAAACGGAAGGCAACGAAGCGACACCACACATCACCGGTTCGTCATATGAAAAAGCTCCGCACTGCAAGTCGGAGCTTTTCTTTTGACTACATAATCAGCACTATTCGTGACGCACGGCTTCTATAGGATCGAGTTTTGCTGCCCTGCGAGCAGGGAAGAACCCAAATACGACGCCGGTAAGTGCCGATACCGTGAACGCGAGCAGATTAATACCCGGATCAAAAACGAAAGGCACATTCATCAACGTGCAAAAGAGTCGGGACGCGCCAAGCGCTGCCAAAACTCCCAAGATGCCGCCCAAGCATCCAAGCATCAAAGCTTCAATCAAAAACTGCATAAGCACTTCTCTGCCAAGCGCCCCGATTGCCAAGCGAATGCCGATTTCACGGGTGCGCTCCGTCACGGACACCAGCATGATGTTCATAATGCCGATACCGCCGACGAGGAGACTCACTCCTGCCACCGCAGCCAGCAAGGTCGTCATAATCTGAGTAGTAGAAGCCACTTTTGCCGCAATTTCTGCCGTATCCATGATTTGGAAGTTATCGTCATCACCTGACGAAAGGGAACGGCGCTCACGCATCAAATCCTTAACTGCAGTCTTCAAACGCTCTCTGTCACTATCCGCATTGATGCGAATAAGGAGTGCCGACACCCGGTTGTCACCGAGAATGCGACGCTGCACTGACTTCAGCGGCATGACGAGCAGATCGTCCTGATCTCCCCCCATGGCAGCCGTTCCCTTGGTCTTTAGCAATCCGATCACGCGGCAGGAGAAGCCGCCGGTTCGAATCTGCCGGCCAACAACATTTTGCGTTGTGCCAAACAATTCATTTGCTACAGTCGATCCAATGACACAAACCGCGCTGCCCGCTCGTTCTTCGGCCTCCTCAAAATTACGGCCATCTTCAAACGTCCGGTTGTCAATCGTAAAGTAATCCGTATTGGTGCCGACCACGCTAGTCTGCCAATTCCGTCCGTTGGCAACGACAGTCATTGACTTGGAGACCTGCGGCGCTACTGCCTCAATACCGGCGAGCTGAGTGCGCAGTGCTGTCACGTCATCAAGACGAAAGTTCGGTGCCCCTACTTTCTGCCCGGGCCCCAAACGCATGCCTGGCCGAAGCATCAGCTGGTTGTTGCCGAAGGATTCAATTTCCGTTTTGATGGCAGTAGATGCGCCATTGCCAATCGTCACCATCGTAATGACGGCAGCCACACCGATCACAACCCCCAAGACGGTCAGGAGACTGCGTAGCGGATTGCGCCAGATCTGACGAATAGCCAGAAGAAATGCATTCCAAATCACATTGATTCTCCCTTGAAGTCAAGCTTGGCTCCATGGTCATCGTCCACCAGTTTGCCGTCCTTAAAGAGAATGTGTCGCCTTGCGAATGCCGCCATATCAGGTTCGTGCGTAACGAGAGCGATCGTGATGTCCTCTTCTTCATTGAGATCTCTGAGGAGCTTCATAATCTCGATGCTGCGCGAACTGTCAAGACTGCCCGTCGGTTCGTCAGCAAGCAGCAGCTTCGGCTTGATGACAATCGCTCGGGCGATTGCTACGCGCTGCTGCTGACCGCCGGAGAGTTCTGCCGGCGTATGGTGTGCCCACTCAAGGAGCCCAACGCGTTCGAGCGCTGCAGCCGCTAAACGTTGACGATCGGCACGCTTCAATCCTCGGTAAAGCAGCGGCAGTTCAACGTTTTCCATTGCCGTTGTGCGCGGCAGGAGATTGAATCCTTGAAAAACAAAACCAATCCACCGACGGCGCAGTAGTGCTCGTTCATCATTTGTCAGGTTCTCAACATGCACGCCGTCAAAGAGGTACTCGCCCCACGATGGACGATCAAGCGCGCCAACGATATTCATCGCTGTCGACTTGCCCGAGCCGGACGGCCCCATAATGGCGACAAATTCGCCTTGCTGAATCTGCAGATCAATGTGATGCAAGGCGACAAAGGCCGCTTCACCGGTACCGTATCGCTTGCCGATGCCGCGAAATTCAATGAGCGGTGTTTCACTCATGGCGGTCTCCTCAAGACTTAGCGCGCTGCTGATCGACAACTACCTGATCGCCATCTTTGAGGTCACCAGAAATCACTTCTGTGCGCGTACCGTCAGTAAGACCGGTCTTGATGCTGACCGGAACAGCATCTCCATTTCGCAAGATGTACACCGTTCGTTCACGGACACTCTGTGAAGCGGAAATATCTTCCTTAACACGTTTTGAGCTGCCGTTATGCGGTCCTCTGGGCATAAACATGGTGGCCGCGCTTCCAGAAAAATCCTGTTCGGCAGAAGTGCGTGGCGTAAAACGCAACGCTGAATTCGGCACGAGCAGCACGTTTCGACGCTCCGCGGTCGTCACGGTTGCAGAAGCCGTCATCCCTGGGCGCAGCAACAGGTCGGCATTATCAACATTGAGATAAGTCGTATATGTCACAACGTTTTCCGTCGTTGTCGCTCCGTATGCCACCTTTGTCAGCGTTGCCGGGAAACGTTTATCCGGATAAGCACTAACCGTAAAGTAGGCTTTCTGTCCAGATTGAATGCTTCCAATGTCGGCCTCGTCCACATTTACCTTGAGTTCAAGTTCACGCAGATCAGTCGCTAGCGACAGCAGCTCCACAGCTTGCAAACTGGCGGCTACAGCGTAACCCGGTTCAACCGAACGAGCGAGAACCACACCGTCAATAGGCGACTTAATGTTGGCCTTTGAACGATCCGTCTCCGCTGTCTCGAGCGCCGCTTGTGCATCCGCAATAGTAGCTTTAGCAACCTCTACAGCGGCCTTAGCCGTAGCTACTGCAGCCTCCTGAGCATCCAGATCCGTTCGAGACGGCATCTTGCCGCCTGAAAGTTTATTGAGCTCCTTGAGGCGCTTATCCTTCACCTGAGCTTCCTTAAGCGTTGCTTTGCTCTCCGCGAGCTTAGCTTCAGCGCTTGCTAATGAAGCACGAGCGCTTGCCACTTTGGAATCAAGATTGCGGGTATCGAGTTCAATGAGCACTTGGTCGGTTTTGATCTCATCATTGACGTCAACATTGACTTTACGAACAATGCCGGACAGTTCAGAGCCAAGCGTTACAGTGCGAATTGGATTAAGCGTACCGTCTGCTGAAACGGTTACATCCAGATTGCCTGTCTTAGCGGTCTGTGTCACATAGTTCGCTTTAGGTCCCTGTTGCTGTCCAAGCCACCAATACCATCCACCGCCAGCCGCGAGAGCCAAAACGACAGCCGCCGGCACTGCGCGCACATACCAGGGGCGCTTTCTTTCGCCAAGCAGCTCTGCAACCGCAGCCTTGCTGTTTTCATTTTTCTTTGCGTCAGTCATCGCAATTCCTTTACTTATTTGCCCGCAGCGGTCGGCGCAGCAGATTTACCAACACTTTGATTGACAGCCCAATCTCCACCGAGCGCGCGATAAAGCGTGAGGTAGCTGTTAGCTCGGTCTGCACGATTGTTCAATTCGCTTTCACGTGCAGAAAGGAGCGATCGCTGTGTTGAGAGGAGCATCGTGTATTCGCCAATGCCTGCTCCATATTCATCACGAGCAAGCTTTTCTGCCGTACGGGCATGAGATACAGCTCGCTCAAGGTCCCCCTTTCGATATTCAGCACTGCGGATGGCCGTTAGGGCATTGTCTGTTTCCTCCAATGCCGACAACAGTGTTGAACGGTAGGACGCCACTGCACTCTGAAGATTCGCCGTCGCCGTTTCCTCTCCGGCGATGAGGTTTCCCCAATTGAGAATCGGCATTGCCAGTGCAGCAGCTAAACCGGCGACCCCAGTTCCAGATGCCCCTAAAGCACTCACTGCCGTTGCTGTCGTACCGATATTTCCAGAAAGCGAAAGCGTAGGGAAAAAATCGCTTTTGGCACTTTTTAAATTTTTTACCGCAGCTTCTGCTGTTGCTTTAGCGGCTCGTACATCGGGACGCTGTTCAATCAGTTCAGCAGGCATCGACACCGCGCCCCCCATCGGCGGCACCGGAATGATGCCCGTCGGTTCCAGTCCCAACTCATCAACTGGGCAACCCGTAAGACGCATCAGTGCGTTCCTATACTGAATGATGTTTTTTTCAAGCGTTGGAATTTGTGCGCGGGAAGACGCCACCTGCATCAGAGCATCTTCAGCCTCAGAAGCCGAACCAGTGCCAGCCTGAAACTGCCATTGAGCGGTTTCGGCGGTTTCGAGATAGGTTTCCAATGACGCCTTTGTTACGGCAAGACTGGCCTCAGCTGCACGCAGATTAACGTAAGCCTCTGCTGTTGCCGCCGCGGTTGCTGCGCGGACATCCTCAAGCGTATAGGCCGAAGCCATGGCCTTGAGCGTTGCCGCATCAGCTTGCCAAAATTCGCTTCCGGCCAGATTGAGCGAGAGGCCGCCACTCACTTCTGCCGAAAAACTATTTCGCCCCGTCCCGTCGGTATGATTGCGGCTGCCGTTGAGTCCAAGACTCGCCGTAGGCCAGAGTGCTGCATTGGCAGAAGTTACGCTCGCATTAGCGGCACGAAGATTAGCTGCCGCAGTCTCTATATCCGGATTCGCTTCAAGTGCTTTGGTGATTAACTCCACGAGCACCGGATCCTCCCAGCGAGCCCAAAAATCCTGCCAAGCAGCAATATGGCCTGCCGGAAGCGTTGAGGCCGTCCATTGCTGAGGTGCAGCATCGGAGAGTAATCGGGAATAATCCGGAGACTGAACTGCACAACCTGTACTCGTAAGAATGACCGCACAGGCCAGCGGAATAAACCGCAGTTTTGTTTTCATTTAATTGAAATCTCCGTGCTTATGGGATGTTGACGGAACATCTTTTGCTGTTGTCCGCATTTTTGCGGACGGCAGCCTAGCGAATACTGAGGAGATGGGGTCGTTCTGTGTTAAGAAACGTCAAGAATCTACAAACTCCTGTTTTTGAATTTCGACACTCTTTCACCGATACCATCGTGCTTGACTGCGCTTTTGTTAAGATTACGGATGATATTGTTCTATATCATTTAATTTCCGATGCTTAAGAACCCCCGCCGCCTTCTCATCATTGATGACGATGTCGACTTCGTCACTTTGCTCGTTGACTACTTCACGCTTGAAGGCTTCGATACTGTCCCTGCGCACAACGGCCCTGAAGGGCTTGCTCATCTTGCGCGCGAACCATTCGATCTGGTCGTTCTCGACGTAATGATGCCTGGCATGAGCGGCGTGGAAGTACTCAAAAAGATGCGGGAGAAGTCGCATATTCCAGTCTTAATGCTTACCGCCCGCGGCGACCCGGTCGATCGCATTGTAGGGTTGGAGCTCGGAGCGGACGATTATGTGCAAAAACCCTGTCCGCCACGAGAGCTAGTCGCGCGCATCAACGCCATCCTGCGCCGTTCCGCCACCGCCTGGGCGGCTGCCGCCCCGGTTATTGTTGGCCCTGTCACAATCGATCCTGCACAGCGTTCTGTGAACTCCGCTGCCGGTCCAATTGCCCTGACAGGAACGGAATTTTCGCTCTTTGAACTACTTGCTCGACATGCTGGCACACCTGTTCCTAAGGAAGAGATCTACCCCAAAGTACTTGGTCGTCCAATGGGGCCTTATGATCGTGCAATCGATGTTCATGTATCCGCCATTCGCCATAAAGTTTCTGCCGTTATTGGAAAAAAGATTGCCATTGAATCTATTCGGGGCGTTGGCTACCAACTCGTCATACATCCTGACGCTTGAAAATTAAACGCTCTTATCCAAACAAAAAACGACATTCCGCATTTTGCTGGTAATGTCGTTTTTTGTTATACAAGATCAGAATCGTTTGCGCAAACATTTGTATACAAACAAATGAACAACTCTGCCTGCGGCTGTGAGGCCCGCATAAAACTGTAGCCGCACAATTTATTAGTATCGCTCAGTGCTGATCCTCTGGCGATTATTTGTTCACCTTGCGCGATCCAAGTCAATACTGTCTGGGCTTTCCAAAGGTCTGTTGAGCGTACGGCGCACAATGTTTTCTGTCTTTCGACAAAACAACAGCATAAGAAAAAAGGGGTTCAGCATGAGCAACTATGCCACCGAGAATCTTCGTACTCTAGCCCTGGTCGGGCACGGTTCCTGCGGGAAGACCACTCTCATCGAGGCCATGCTCTACCGCGCCGGCATGATCCCCGAAATGGGCAGCATTCAACGCGGCACAACAATGTGTGATAACGATCTTCTGGAAAAAGAAGTCGGACATTCAATCCGTCTTGCCGTCGCGCACATTGACACGGCGATGACCGATCTCACGCCGGTTCGCATTCATATTCTCGACACCCCGGGGTATCCGGACTACCTTGGTCAGGACATGTCTGCGCTTGACGCCGTCAAATCCGTCTGCGCTGTCATCGATCCTACGAAAGGACCGGAGCTCCTAACGCGCCGCCTCATGGCTATGGCCAAAGAGCGCGGACTGTGCCGCATGATCGTCATCAATCACATGGACGATCCAGAGGCTGATCTTGAAAAATGTTTGCGTGAACTTCAGGAAACCTGGGGACCGGGGGTGCTGCCTATTAATCTCCCGACACGCAACCGTACGCATGTTATTGACTGTTTTGACCGCGAAGACGGCGACAGCGACATCATGACGGTTGATGATGTGCACCGTGCTTTCATTGAACGCGTCGTTGAGGAAGACGATGAAATGCTTGAGCGTTATCTGGAGGAAGGCAGCATTGACCCGCGCGCCCTCCACCCGCTCGTCACCAAGGCATTGCGTGAAGGACACGTCATTCCTGTCTGCTTCTGCTCCGCGAAGAAACTGATCGGTATTCGTGATTTCATGAAAGTAATCATTCGCCATCTGCCGAGTCCTGCAGAGGCAAATGATGCGCTGTTCATCAAACGCGATGGCACGCCATTCAAAACCTACCCAGATAAGAATTTGCCGCTCATTGCTCAGGTCTTCAAAATCGTCAACGACCCCTTCATTGGCAAAATCGGCATCTTCCGTGTGCATCAAGGCACACTCAAGAAGGACGATGTAATTTACGTCGACGACAATAAGCGTGCTATCAAAGCTCCGCGGCCACTCATTCTCCAGGGTAAGCACACACAGGAAACTGATTTCCTCAGCCCCGGCGACATTGGTGCCATTGCCAAAGTCGATGAAGTCAATTACGGCTCCGTCATCCATGGTGATCCGCTCGACAGCGGCGTACGCATGCGTCCCATCAACTTCCCACGCCCCATGTACGGCCTAGCGATTCGTCCAGCGCGCCGCGGCGATGAAAGCCGCATGAACGAAGTACTCGCCAAGATGCAGTCCGAAGATCCAACGATGAGCGTGGAACATGACCCCGTGCTCAATGAAACGGTAATCCGCGGATTAACTGACATGCATGTTCGCTCCATCCTGAACCGTATGCGCACGAACTTTAAGCTCGAAGTCGAAACCTCGGTTCCGTCGATTCCGTACCGGGAAACGATCAGTGCACCTGCCGAAGGTCACGCCCGTCATAAAAAACAAACAGGCGGTGCAGGTCAGTTCGGTGAAGTGTATCTGCGCGTTGAACCGCTGACTCGCGGCAAGGGGTTTGAGTTTGTTGATCAGGTCAAGGGCGGCGTCATTCCCTACAACCTCATCCCTGCTGTTGAAAAAGGCGTGCGTGAGGTACTTTCGCAAGGTTTTGTGGCAGGCTACCCCATCGAAGACGTCCGTGTCGTGGTTTATGACGGCAAGAGCCACCCGGTCGACTCTAAAGAAGTTGCCTTCGTGGCCGCTGGCCGTAAGGCCTTCCTTGACGCACTGAGCAAAGCCTCACCCCAGGTTCTGGAACCCATCGTTGCTGTGGAGGTCAGTGCACCTGAGTCTTATATGGGTGACATTGCTGGAGACCTCGCTAGCCGCCGTGGACAGGTAACCAACACCGAAGGTCTCCCTGGAGGAGAAATTCAGGTCATGGCGCTCGTTCCATTAGCAGAGCTTGAAAACTACGCTACGCGTTTGCATGCACTCACGCAGGGCACCGGCGCATGGAGTATGGAACTAGCAAGCTATCAGCCGGTTCCGGCAGCCAAACAGGCCGAACTTGCAAGCCACTATCAGCGCAAAGAAGAGGAATGATGGTCTAGAACGCTCTAAGAGCACTTGAACCTGAATTCCACCAGAGGCCGTCTTCGTGAAGACGGTCTCTTTCTATCCGGTCAAGTACAGTTGCCATTTCTGTACATCCTACGGCATGCCTTGACGGCCTCTCCTTTCTATAATGCGCCGTCACGAAACTAAATTTGCTCTCACCTCAAAAGAAGAGCCCCAAAAAAATGCCGATCTACGCCTACAAATGCACTAACTGCGGATTTGAAAAAGACTATCTGCAGAAGATGAGCGACAAGCCGATCACGAAATGCCCTAAGTGCGGCCAGGATACGATGAAGAAAGAGCTTTCAGCGCCTGGATTCGAATTGAAGGGTACTGGTTGGGCGGCCACAGATTTTAACGGCGGCCCGAAGGCCGCCCCTGCCGCTCATGTTCACGGCGACAAATAGTTCATCCGTATGCCGACCTATTGAATGCCACAAAGACCGCGCCGTCCTCATCGGGCTGCGCGGTTTTTCCTTTCTCGCAATTCATTGATATTGACGACGCTATGTTCAAGAAATTCTTTTCTGCCGGCCTTTTGGTGTGGGTGCCGCTTGCCATCACGTTCTGGGCACTCGAGTCGATCATCCGTTGGTCAGATTCACTCGTGCAGCTCCTGCCGCCGGAGTTTCGGCCCGATGCGCTGATTGGCTTTCACATTCCGGGAATTGGTCTTGTGCTTGCTATCGCACTGATTCTGGTCACCGGCATTTTTGCCGCTAATGTGATCGGGCGCTGGGTTGTAGCCCGTTGGGAAAAACTTCTAGAAAAAATCCCTTTAGTTCGTCCCATCTATTCGGGCGTTAAGCAGATCATGGAAACCGTGCTCTCTAACCGTACAGAGAGCTTCAAGGAAGTCGTCCTCATTGAGTTCCCCAAAAAGGACTGTTGGACATACGGCTTCATCGTCTCAACACCCGGACGCGCTGCAGCAGCCGAAACGGGTTATGACGATGTGGTTACCGTATTTGTACCCACCGCACCGAACCCGACCTCGGGCTACGTGCTCATGGCACCGCGTTCACAACTTAAGCGTTCGCGTGTATCAATCGAAGATGCCTTTAAGTTCCACGTGTCGTTGGGTGTCATGTCACCCAAATCGCTCGAGGCTCAGTCTGCCGTCTTTCAGGTGCAGAAGGACTCCGACCGTCCGGCGATCTAACAATGCAGCCAAAAAGGTGTCAACGCCATTTTGAGTGAAATCCTCATAACACCTTGATCCAAATTCGCGTCACGCAGCGTTCATCGCCCTCCAAAACAGTTCCGCACGCCATCGGCCCCGTTTGTAGCGCCCGATGGCGCTAAACTTGTGACCTAAAAGCGTGCACCGCTCTGGGCTGTTCTGACTTTGTCTTCAGTGACACCATGAATTTGCGTGCAGGCAGAACGATTTTTGGGTTGCCGACATCCCCAAAAGGGATGCCGAGCGCCGACTTTTTGTTGTTTTACTGCGTCGGCAGCTTTTGCAGCCTTGACGCATCAGGGAGCTTTTATGCGAACCGTGTACTCTGGCTTGGTCGACGAGTCCTTCATCGGCCAGACTGTGACCCTCTACGGTTGGGCCCACCGTCGCCGCGACCACGGCGGCGTGATCTTCATTGACCTCCGCGATCGCGAAGGTCTTGTTCAGGTCGTTTGCGATCCGGACCGCCCCGAGGTCTTTTCTACGGCCGACCACTGCCGCAATGAGTACTGTCTCAAGGTAGTGGGTGTTGTGCGTGCTCGTCCAGAAGGCACTAAGAACCCCTCCCTGATTTCGGGCGGTGTCGAAGTGCTCTGCCACGAACTGGAAATTCTCAATCCGTCTGCTACGCCTCCGTTCCATCTCGACGACGAGAATCTCTCAGAAACGACGCGCCTTACCTATCGCGTGCTCGACCTTCGTCGCCCGGTCATGCAAAAGAACCTGCGCACCCGCTACCGCACTGCGATGGCTTTCCGCAAGTTCCTCGATGCCAATGGCTTCATTGACGTTGAAACGCCGGCCTTGACGCGCTCCACGCCTGAAGGCGCCCGCGACTATCTCGTGCCGTCCCGCGTTCAGGAAGGGTGCTTCTTTGCCTTGCCGCAGTCACCGCAGCTCTTCAAGCAGTTGCTGATGGTTGCCGGGTTCGACCGTTATTACCAGATCGTCAAGTGTTTCCGCGACGAAGATCTTCGTGCTGACCGTCAGCCGGAATTCACTCAGGTGGATATTGAAACGTCCTTCCTCAACATGGACGAAATCCGCGGCCTGATGGAAGAACTCATCCGTACGGTCTTCAAAGAAGTCCTTGACGTCGACTTCGTCAATCCGTTCCCGGTGATGCTGTGGGATGACGCAATGGCCAAGTATGGTTCGGACAAGCCCGATCTGCGCATCAGCCTGCGTCTGCATGAAGTCACCGACATTGTTGAAAACTCCGCCTTCAAGGTGTTCTCTGGCGTTAAGTCGCTCCATAACGGCAAGGTTGTGGCGATGTGCGTGCCGGGTGCTGCTCAGTTGCCGCGCTCGGAAATCGACAGCTACACCGAGTTCGTCAAAATTTACGGTGCCAAGGGACTCGCCTACATCAAGGTCAATGAGCTTGCCCGCGGCCGCGAAGGCCTGCAGTCTCCGATCGTCAAGAACCTCTCTGACGAAGAGCTCAACGGCATCCTCACGCGCGTCGGCGCTAAGGACGGCGACATCGTCTTCTTTGGGGCCGACAAAGCTAAGGTTGTCTGGGACAGTCTGGGCGCCCTGCGTCTGAAGATTGGCCATTCCGACTTTGGCGTCAAAACCGGCTTGTTCACCCCGGGGTGGAAACCCCTTTGGGTCATCAACTTCCCGATGTTCGAATACTCGGAAGAAGATCAGCGCTGGGTGGCCTGCCACCATCCGTTCACCTGCCCGCTCGACGGCGACGAGGACAAGCTCCTCACGGATCCCGAACACTGCTATGCCAAGGCATATGACTGCGTGCTGAACGGCTGGGAAATTGGCGGCGGCTCCA
>ERZ780177.2900-NODE-2900-length-13593-cov-10.576082_pt1 | contig 13593 bp, 10 predicted proteins | sample MGYA00510973_ERZ780177 | MGnify/ENA primary metagenome ERZ780177 (study PRJEB29588, sample SAMEA2144396) | human gut metagenome | biome: human gut; feature: human-associated habitat; material: faeces | place: Denmark | collected 2008/2010 ...
GCATCCTGCCCTGTGAAGCCCGGACTTTCCTCACCTGCATAAAGCAGCCGCGATCGTCTATCTTACTTACACCTGTTCGATTATAGCTGTTCCTGATCAAAAAAGCAAGGGAAATATCAACCGGGAACCGTGTAAACTATTCAGAACCACATTCGCAAAATCGCATCTCACGATGCTTACTTTTTGCTCATGTGGTTACTTCGTCGCATCAATTCTGCCGCACAGTCTTACGAATGCAAGCATTCGACGCCTGTCAGGGATGTTTACGCCGGTAGCCGTGTAAACTATTCAGAACCACATTCACAAAACCGCCTCTCACGATGCTTACTTTTTGCTCATGTGGTTACTTCGTCGCATCAATTCTGCCGCACAGTCTTACGAATGCAAGCATTCGACGCCTGTGCGGCAGAATTGCGCTACTCTAAATAGTTTACACGTTAAAACAGCTACCTCCCACAAATTCTCTGCACAGAGAATTGTTGGGAAGGCTTTCACTGGTCACACCCAGGAAATATTCCAGGAACTTCAGAAGTCTCTTGGCCTCGTAATATTCCGGTTCGCCCTTGTCGATCTGGAACAGCAGCGGCTCTGCGAACTGCTTTAATACCGCCAGTTCATAGATCAATACGGAATTGAACATCGCATCCGCATCCTCCTGAAACGGGAAAATATTCTGCTCCTCGCCCCGGCGGACAGATCCCCACATGTCAATCGTCTGTCTGGCTCCTGCGCCTCTGGTTCTGGCATCCCTTATCATACGACGCAGCAGTCTGCCGTCCGTAGTGGGAATCCGGTTATGTTCATCAATATTGATATTGGTCAGGGCGCTGATATATATCTTGTATTTGCTTTCCTCGGGAAGTGCATAGGAGGTCTTCTCATTCAGTCCGTGGATTCCTTCAATGACCAGGATATCATCCTTTCCCAGCTGTTTGAAATTACCCTTATATTCCCGCTTTCCGCTCTTGAAGTTAAAGGAAGGCAGCTCCACACGCTCACCGGCTAACAATCTGCACATGTCGTCATTGAACTGCTTTACATCAATCGCTTCCAGACATTCGAAATTGTAATCACCGTTCTCATCCCTTGGTGTGAATTCTCTGTTCACGAAATAGTCATCCAGTGCAATGGGGTGCGGTGTTTTCCCCAGGGTCTTCAACTGAATGGATAATCTGTGGGAAAAACTGGTCTTGCCGGAAGAAGAAGGTCCGGCGATCATGACAAATTTCACACCGCCCCTGTCTACGATGCTTTTGGCGATCTCGCCGATCTTACGCTCCTGCTGCGCTTCCTGTACCAGGATCAGTTCACTCAGCGACCCACGGCAGATCTGATCATTCAGATCACCCACAGTCTCAATACCAATCTCCTTCCCCCATTCCTCAGATTCTTTCAACGTCCGGAATAACAGCTTTCTCTCTTGAAACGGCTTAACATGCGTTGGATCTTTTTTATCCGGCAGCAACAGCATAAATCCATCCTCATACGCTATGACGTCGAACCACTTTACATAGCCGGCATTGGGCAGCATGTAGCCGTAATAATAATCGTAATAACCGTCCATTTCATAAATATTTACGAAAGAGCCTCTGCGGTAACGGAACAGCTTTTCCTTATCCTTCATCCCCTCTCTTCGAAACAGTTCCATGGCATTATCCAGGGAATAAGATTTCTTCAGAAAAGGTGTCTTTGCCTCCACCAGCTCCCGCATCCGGTTACGGATCTTTGCAGCATTTTCTTCTGTCGCATTGATCTTCCCTTTGGGAGAGATGTAGGAGCCGTTCCCGATAGCAAACTCTACACGACAATTCTGTACCGTTTCTCTTCCGAACACATCAAATACTGCTTTCAAAAAAAGCATGGTGGCAGAGCGGACGTAGGTCTTATTCCCCACGTCGTCTTTCAATGTAAAAAAAGTGATCTCACAATCTCTCGTCAGCTTTTTGAACAGTTCTCTGATCTTGCCGTCTCTTGCTGCCAATGCGATCAGATTGTCATACTCCTTCTGGTAATCATTGGCTACATCTTCGTAGGTAGCCCCCTGGGGATATTGTCTCTCTTCACCGTTTATCTTCACTGTGATCATTTTTCTCACCCTGTCCTTTTGTAATCTCCTTTTGCAGGTATTATTGTCTAAATGCAATCCGGTTCCTTACCATTATCGTACCACTCCAGTGCCCGGGTAAGCAGCGCAGTCTCCTCTGCGATCTCCTGCCTGCGCCACATCGTTTTGGGATTCGCTGCATCTGCTTCCTGCTCCAGCCGCTTCGCGATCTTTCTATGTTCCGCAAGCTGCCATTCTACATAATTCAAAAGCAGCGGACACTTACGGTACAACAGTATCGGACCAAGCTGCCCAGCCAGTCCGGATGCAGCGTCATCCGCTTTCCAGGACTCTCGCACCTGTGATCTCACCGCATCTTCCGACATCTCGCCCAGCCAGCGCACTTTCATCATAAAATAATATTTTCCTTCTTCGTAGATGATATTCTCATCCATCAGAAGATATCCCTCTTCCATCAGAAATGTCCGAAAATGCGGGATCTCCGACTGGGGCTGTAAGATCAGTTCCCGAAACCCTTTCGCCTGTTCTCTTCCTTCGGTAAGAATCTTCTCCATGAGAGGCCCACCCATGCCGGCGCAGATCATCCCGGCAGCCTCTCCGGTCTTCAGGCTGTGCAGACCGTCAGAAAGTCTTGTCTCTATCCTGTCCTCCAGTCCGTACTCCCTGATATGCTCTCTGGCATGTTCTAACGGTCCGGATCTTACATCCATGGCGATCACTCTCGGGGAAATGCCCTTCTGCACCAGATAGACAGATACAAAACCATGGTCACACCCCACATCTGTTATCACAGTGCCGGGAGTGACCATGTCTGTTAATGCCTGCATTCGATTAGATAATATGATCTCCGCCATTAATCCAGATAATCCTTCAGCTTGCGGCTGCGGCTGGGATGACGCAGTTTACGCAATGCCTTGGCCTCGATCTGACGAATACGTTCACGGGTAACGTTAAATTCCTTACCTACTTCTTCCAACGTACGTGCGCGTCCGTCATCCAGTCCGAAACGAAGACGCAGTACCTTCTGCTCTCTCTCTGTCAGAGTACCCAGTACTTCCACCAGCTGTTCCTTCAGTAACGTAAACGCTGCCGCATCGGAAGGTACCGGTACATTATCATCCTGGATGAAATCGCCCAGGTGGCTGTCTTCCTCTTCACCGATAGGAGTCTCTAAGGATACCGGCTCCTGGCTGATCTTTAAGATCTCACGCACTCTGTCTACCGGCATATTCATCTCCGCTGCGATCTCTTCGGGGGTCGGTTCTCTTCCCAGCTCCTGCAGCAGCTGTCTGCTCACGCGGATCAGTTTGTTGATCGTCTCCACCATGTGCACGGGAATACGGATGGTTCTCGCCTGATCTGCGATCGCTCTGGTGATTGCCTGACGGATCCACCAGGTTGCATAGGTAGAGAACTTATATCCCTTACGGTAATCGAATTTTTCCACTGCCTTGATCAGCCCCAGGTTACCTTCCTGGATCAGATCCAGGAACAACATTCCACGGCCCACATATCTTTTGGCAATGCTGACCACCAGACGTAAGTTAGCCTCTGCCAGGCGCTTTTTCGCCTCCTGGTCACCCTCTTCCATCCTCTGTGCCAGTTCGATCTCTTCCTCCGCACTTAACAGGGGAACTTTACCGATCTCTTTCAGATACATACGTACGGGATCTTCGATGCTGACACCTTCCGGTACGGACAAGTCGATATTTTCCACATCCACTTCATCCTCATCGGTCAGAATGATCTCCTCATCGTCCACATCATCGTCATCGGTAATACGCAATACATCCACGTTATTCTGGTCCAGATATTCCAGAACCTTCTCCATCTGTTCCTCTTCCAGAGGCATGTCCGCAAAGAAGTCACTGATTTCCTGATACTCCAGCACATTCTTTTTCTTTTTCGCCATATTCAGGAGTTCTTTTACCTTCTCCGCAAATTTTGCCTGTGTGTTTTCATCCATTTTCGTGGTTCCATCCTTTCATTGCCATTATTTATAGCCATATTTCGTATCTTTTATAACTATTCGAAAGCCTAAATCCCATTATTCCAGGGAAATATGCGTCCTTTGTAATTCTTCCAGGGCTTTTTTCCCTTCTACCGCCTGTTTCACGGCATTGACATCCGTCCCCAGCTTTGCCATATAGTATTGATAGCTGTTTTTCTTCACTGCCAGCAGAATATCATGGAAAGCTCTCTCCCTCTCCTGGCGGGTGGACAGCTCGGGGAGCGTGGTATGGAACAGCTCCGCAGCCTCCCTCTGTTCTTCCTCATCTTCAAACATACTGATGATCCCTGCAGGCTGGAACTGATCTCTGTCCAGTTCATCGAATAGCCTCTCCGCTACTTTCCGGTACAGTTCCTCGGTGAAATCCTCCGGGGAAATATATTTCCTTACGATCCGGTACAGGGACGGATCATCGCTGATCCAGGTGATCAGAAGTCGTTGGGACCTGCGCCCATTCTCGGCGGGATCCTTTTTCTGTACACCTCTTCTCGGTCGTTCCAAAGGTCTTGCCAGTCCCGTCTGTGACGCAATCCCGACTACCATTTTGCGCAGATCGTCCGGACGGATCATGTATTTTTCCGCAATTGCCTGCAGATAATTTTCTCTTTCCAGATCTTCCGAGAATTCACACAGCTTCTGTGCAATCTCCCGGTGGAACTTTGTCCTCTGCTCCGGATCGCTCTGATCATACTGTTCGCTTAAGATACGGATCTCAAAATAAAAGCTGTTCTCCGCCTGATCGATCCGTTCCTGAAAAGCTTCTTTTCCGAGATTCTTGATGAATTCATCCGGGTCTTTATACGGTCGCATATTGATGACCTTGCCGGTAAGTCCGGCCTCTCTCAGGATCCCGATCCCCCGCAGTGCTGCTTTCGTTCCGGCACCGTCGCTATCGTATGCGAGGAGAATATTCTCCGCATAGCGGTGCAGGAGATTCGCCTGCTCTACCGTAAATGCCGTTCCCAGAGATGCCACCGCCTGTGTGAATCCTGCCTGGTGCATGGCAATGACATCCATATATCCCTCGCACAGGATAATGTTGCCCGTCCTGGCGGTCCTTGCGAAATTCAGTCCGTAGAGGTTACGTCTCTTATCGAAGATCATAGTCTCCGGGGAATTCAGGTACTTCGGTTCGCCGTCTCCCATGACCCTGCCTCCGAAGCCGATCACCCGGTGGTTAATATCCTGTATCGGGAACATCACTCGGTTCCAAAACTGACTTCTGAGTCCTCTCTGTTCCGAGAACATCGCAAGTCCTGAATCTTTGATCTCTTCATCGGTAAAGCCTTTTTTACGCAGATACTGGACTACCTGCTCGCCGTTTTTCCCGGCGTAGCCCAGTCCGAAATGATGCATAGTCTCGTCGGTCAGCTTTCGTTCCGTCAGATAACGCATTCCCACTTCTCCGTGAGGACTGCGCAGCATATAATAAAAATATCTGGCTGCCTCCTTATTGACCTCCAGCAGCCGCATCCGCTTGCCGGCCTTTTTCTTCTGTTCCGGTGTCTCTTCCACTTCCGGCAGTTTCACTCCCGCACGATCTGCCAGGATCTTGACTGCCTCCGGAAAAGTATCGTTTTCATACTTCATAAGAAATGTATATACATTTCCGCTGGCATGGCATCCGAAGCAGTAATACATCTGCTTATTCGAAGACACCGAAAAAGAAGGTGTTTTCTCATTATGAAAAGGACAGCAGCCCCAATAGTTGCTTCCCTTTTTTTTCAATGTCACATAACCGGAAATAACATCCACGATATCATTCCTGGCTCTGACTTCTTCTACCAGTTCTTCAGGGTAATACACTCTTTTTACTCCGTTTTGTTGTAATACACTATCGCTGCCAGGATTTCGGTATGTAGATGTCTTCATAGACCGCTATGGCAAAGCGGTCCGTCATGGCTCCCACATAGTCACAGACTACCTTCTCTCTCGGCTCTCCGACAGAAAGGAGATTCAGGTATTCCTCCGGCAGATCATCCAGATGTTTCAGGAAATGTTGATATAACGTCTCCATCAGCATCTCCGCCTTTCCCTCTTCACTTTTGGCGATGGGATTTTTATAGACTCTCTCAAACATGAACTGTCGGATCTTCGTCATGGCTTCCGCCACCGGTTCCGACATCAGGATATCATCCTTGTCCATACTGTTGGTTACAATATCATGAATAAAGTGATCCAGTCTCTCAGTGGGGCTGCTGCCGATCACTTCACAAATTTCCTTCGGGACATCTGCCTCCGTGAGAATTCCTCCCCGGATGGCATCATCCATATCATGATGAATATAGGCGATCTTATCGGAAAGTCTGACGATCTTGCCTTCCAATGTATGAGGCTTGCCAATGGTCTGATGGTTCCGGATACCGTCACGCACTTCATATGTCAGATTCAGTCCCTTACCGTCCTTTTCCAGAATATCCACGGTACGGACACTCTGCTCTGCGTGCTCGAATCCAAACGGACAGACTCTGTTCAGAGCCCGCTCTCCCGCATGTCCGAACGGTGTATGTCCCAGATCATGCCCCAGTGCAATTGCCTCCACCAGATCCTCGTTCAGCTTCAGAGCCTTTGCTATGGTTCTGGCTGTCTGGGATACCTCCAGTGTATGCGTCAGTCTGGTCCGATAGTGGTCTCCCTCCGGTGTCAGAAACACCTGTGTTTTATCCTTCAGTCTGCGGAATGCCTTACAGTGGATGATACGGTCTCTGTCCCGTTGAAATACCGGCCGGATATCACACTGTTCCTCAGGCTTCAACCGTCCCTTTGAATTTACACTCAGGGATGCGTACGGACTTAAATAATCCTGTTCCCATTGTTCCAAGCTTTCTCTGATCGTCATAGTTCCTCCTGCCCCTACTTCTAATATTCTGTGCCTGTCCGAAAAATCCTTTTCCCGGGTTCAAAATTTTTAACTAAATTTTGAACCCGGCTATCTGCACACAGAATAAATGAATTCCGCACTTTTATCCATGGCCTCATTGGCCCTTTTGAAGGGTGACATCTGAAAGACATGCCACATCCCGGGGAAACGATCCATATGAGCGGACACGCCGGCCTTGATCAGGTTCTTGTAGAGCCGCAGAGAATCGTCTAATAATATCTCATTCTCTCCAACCTGAATGTAGACGGGCGGGAATCCGCGGAAATCGCCATACAGCGGAGAAATATAAGGATCCGTCAGGTCTCTGTCGGGAGCATAGGCTTTCGTCATGCGGTCGATGTATTCTCTGTCCAGTACAGGATCCACTTCCGCCTTGGTCTGGAACGTCTTGCCTCCGCCGGTGAGATCCGTCCAGGGGGACATCAGTACGATGCCTCTCGGAAGCAGACGCTCCTGCTCCTTTAATTTCAGCACCAGGGACAGTGCCAGATTACCGCCGGCAGAATCTCCTGTAACGATGACATCTCTCGCTCCGTAGCCCAAAAGCATCAGATAATTCCAGGCCTTCATGGCATCCTGCGTGGCTGCCGGGTAAGGGTGCTCCGGAGCCAGCCGGTAGTCAAAGCACAATACATCCATAGAGGTCCCCGTTGCCAGCTTAGAGGTCAGAGTTCTGGCATAGATACTGCTGCCGGTGGAATATCCTCCTCCATGACAATGCAGGATCACATACTTTTTCATATGTGCACGATTCACGCTGACCCATTCCGCATCCATTCCCTCAATATCCACCGGACGGTATTGAATCTCCTTACTGTTCCCCAGCAGCTCTCCAATATGATCCTGGGATTGTCTGTGCTTTTCCAGATCCGGGTTTTCCACCAGTCCATGCGCCCTGCGGATCAGCTGCATTAGATTCTGATTGTTCTTTTCACTGTTTTTTCCTACCAGTGCCATAAATTCCTCCTGTTAAAAATGAAGCCGTCTGCGTACTGCATTGCGCAGTCTTCTCCGGGACAAAAGTGTCGCGATCGTAATGTCCACGATCACACAGATCGTCAGCACGATCGCCGACCACCGAAGTTCAATGCCAAGTCCCAGGAAACGGTCGATAAGAATTTCCAGTCCCACACACAATACTGCTACTCCGGAGATCAGGTATAAAGCTCCCGTAAGGAATGACATCGGAAGCTTACGGATACAAAAAGTCACCGCTTCTACCACCGCTATGACAAGCAGCACCACCGGAATGCCCAACCCATAAAACCAGCCACTCTGTCCCGTCAGATAGGTCAGCAGATACAGATACACGATCACCGCCACACCGTCTAACAGAATCGACAGATAAACAGGCTGTCTCGTATAAATGACTACAGGGATCATGATCACCCACAATACCAGGAATACTCCGATCACCGCAAGGGACCATAGACTGCTCCGGAATACAAGTGCGTTCAAAAGTCCGCAGGTCACTGCCGTTGCCAGTACGATCACAGTCAGCAGTACCCCCAGATCTTTTCTTTTTACTACTTCCACCTGACCTTTTTCCTTCGGAAAAGGAGACGGCTGCGTAGACGGTTCCGGTGCTTTCGGATTATAGACCGGAGTATCGCACAGCGGACACTTTGTTGCCGAAGCATCCAGTTCCACACCACAATTCACACAATATGACATAATTGCTTCCTTTCTCTCTGTCAAAGCGATTTATCGATTACTTTCTATTTTTACATGAATGCCATCCTGTACCAGCTTGCGGAAAAACAGCCGCTCTACATCAGTCTCTGCAATACTGCTGGCAAAATTGATTGTCAGAATATCCTCAAAACTGGCAATGGCACAGTTCGTTCTCGTGGAAAAAGGCTGTCCCATATAAATATCAAAGCGTTCAATATATGGCTTCATAGTCTCTGGGACCTTCAGAGCTCCCATGTTGGTCAGGCCTGCCGAAGAATTCTTATCCTGAATCTTGGTATAGAACTGGCGGACCACCAGATCTTTAATAAACAGCGGCACAATACGGATGAAAGGATTCCTCTGGGTCTCCGCGTTCGTAGTGATATCGCCCCGCAGCAGCTTTTCATTCAGATAATAGCGCATGTAGTTATGCACCTGTGTCACAATTTCTTCGAAAGTGTACTCTCCCAGTCTGGGGTCGATCCCCGGGTAGATCATGGTGATAAAATTCCTCAGGGTCCTGGATGGGAAAAAGCGGCGCAGGTTCACCGGCATGGCAATTTTTACCGGTCGGAGTTTCAAATGCCATTCACTCTCCTGCTTCTGCATCAGGGCATAGAGCAGAACCGAATTCAGATATTCGGTAATAGTAGCATTATAGCTTTTCGCTACCCGCATCACCTCCGACACCGACATAATGCCGTCTATAATGTTCAGCGTATAGAAAGGTTCCTTCGTCCCCCTGACACGATAGGTCTTCTCTCCCGGCCTGGGTGGACAGACTTTGGCGTTGGCATATTTCATATAAGCATCTTCCAGCTCTCCCGGGTCCGGGATCCCCAGAATGTCCAATACGAATCCTCCATTTTCAATCTCTGAATGTCCCTTCAGACGCAGATAAGTGGCTGTCAGTGTCTGCAGCACACACATTCCGCCGGTGCCGTCTCCCAGACTGTGATGCGCCTCCAGTGCGATCCGGTTACGATAGTAATAGATTCTTACCAGATACCGGTTATTGCCTTTAAAATGCATGGGCTGGCAGGGATTCTTTACATCCTCCTGCACAAAAGGGCCGGGTCTGTCATTCGGTTCCAGATATCGCCAGAATACACCCTTCCGAATTGCCGCTTTATACGTCGGAAAACGAGGCATCGTCAGATTCACCGCCCGCTGCAGTATTTCCGGGTCTATATCTTCTTTTAGCAGCACAGACAATCGATACACGGAAGAGAAATCTCTCCTCTGCAATGTAGGATATACGATCGCCGACAAGTCCAGTTTGTACCAATCCTTGTGTACCTTCTGTATTTGGTCTGTCTTCATTCTGTCTCACCTTCTTAATTCTAGTATAACAGTTTCTAAATAACTACACCATTCACGTAGAATATTTTTCTGAGAGTGCAGGATAAAAAACGTAGGCGTAGCGGGCTACGCTGAGGATTTTTAGCCTGTGCTATCGGGAAAATAGGCAAGTGATATGGGGTAGTTAATTTAAAACTGTTATACTAGATACAGCAAAATTCTATATACAACAAAGGCGGCAACCTTTCGGTCACCGCCATGTGATGCAGAAAGAGGGACTTGAACCCTCATGGTATCACTACCACACGGACCTGAACCGTGCGCGTCTGCCAATTCCGCCATTTCTGCGAACAAATGTATATTACAACAACCGGCTCCAAATGTCAACACTATTTTTCGAATTATTTAAACTGTATGCAAAATAATTACGATTTCTGCGTTCTTCGGCCTTGTAACTATTCAGACCCCATTCGCAAAATCGCCTCTACGAGGCTTCCTTGGAGAACAGGCCGGCCTGTTCTCTGCTCATTGAGGTTACTTCGCCATGTAAAACTGCTTATCTGCCTGAATGCAAGCATTCGCAGAACACAGTTTTGCATGGCTCTGAATAGTTACCAATTATTTTACATTTACATGTAGGAGCTGAACAGATTGCCTGCATTGTAAGTGCCGATATATCCTGCTGTTCCGGTGTACAGACTGCTTCTGGTGGAAGCATGGTCTGCTGCAAAATTGATCATGGAACTCTGTGCGGATACACGATAACCATAGGAACCGTTCCCCTGGAACAGGTTCTTCACAGTATTCATATCGGCTTTCATAAAGGTATCCTTGTCCAGAGACAGGGTGCCGTCATTTTTCATAGTGATACCGATCTTCGCCAGCTGCTTACTGTTGGCAATGGTAGTATTCCCCAGAGATTCCGTGCGGTTGTTCACTGTGGTATCGCTCACATCATCCACAGCAGCCATCACGCTGTTGTAATTCTTCACAAAGCTGTTCACCGCATTGTAGATGGCACTGGTATCATAGCCCTTGGTCGTGGTCTCTATACCATTCTCATCCTTGGTGGTGATATCCTTTTGTGCGAACAGATCATTTTTACCGGTAGCCAGTAATGTATCTGCGGATTCCTTCAAAGCATCAGTGGCGGTCTCTACCTTGGCCAGTGCTTTCTTCGCGGTCTCCGTCGTGGTGTCTTTCTTCGTTATGTCGGAAGCTGCGGTTTTGGATGCGTTGTTCTCCTTGCCGTAATAAGCCTTCATCAGCTTGGCATAGCTGCCGTTCTTAATACTTGCATAATCTGCCAGCCAGTTGCTGCTTGCCGCATTGGATGCCGTAGAGCTCAAACCGGAAAACAGAAATGAATAATTGGTCTTTGCCTGAATATTAATACTCATCACAGTCACCTCCGTGTCAACTGTTTTGAATCGGCCTTTCAGCCATTAGTCCTTTTATATCAGTTACAGTATACTACTTATTTCGGATTTTTCCAAGGTTTGTTAACTGTTTTTTGAAAAAAAAAACATTAATTGAGTATTTTTTCCAGCATGGTCACCCGGTTGAAGGGAAAGGAGAAATAATAGCCGTCCGCAAAATCCTCCGTCATGACGATCACTTCCTTTGCCAGCTGCACACCGGCCTGCTCTCCCTCTTCTCTGGTCATGTCCGCCCGGTATCTTGCCAGTACTTCGTCCGTCACGTCGATGCCTGCCATCTCGTTCTTCATAAAGGTGGCATTTTTAAGACTCACGAAAGGCATGATCCCGCAGAGAATCCTTGCTCCGGTCTCCTCCTTGATCCGGCGCACTCTGTCGGCACTCTCCTGTGTGGAAATGGGCTGTGTCAGAAAAAAGGTGGCTCCCGCCGCCATTTTCTTCTTCACTCTGCCGATCTCCACCTCAAGATTACGCCTGCTCTGATTGATGGCTCCGCCGTAGCTGGCCGGAGCCTGCGTGAACTGCTCCTCGTTCATATCCGCCAGAATCTGCATCAGTCCCACAGAATCAAAGTTGAACACACTCTTCACCGTGGTCCGCACCATGGAAGGAATGGGGTCTCCCGTGATCACCAGGAAATTCTGAATACCATTGATATAGGCTCCCAGCAGTTGGGAACGCATGGCAATGGCATTTTTATCCCGGCAACAGATATGGGGCATGACACACATACCGGTCTCTCTTGCCACCTTCTCAGCCATGAGAATGGAATCTGCTCTGGTACGTCCCGAAGGGGAATCCGGAAAAGTCAGTACATCCACACCGCTTCTCTGCAGCAGATGTGCAGCATCCATCAGCTTTTCATCGTCAATACCCGCAGGAGGTGCCAGTTCGACGGCGATCAGTTTTCGGTTCCTGCCCTCCGCCTCTTTGGTATGATAAAAAGAACGGTCTTCCTTCGGTGCCTGCTGTTTCTCCGGTTCTGTGTCTTTTTTTGCCTGTGGGTACTGGGTCAGATCCAGCTTTCCGGCAAGCTCCGCGATATATTCCGGTGTCGTACCGCAGCAGCCGCCTGCCATATCCACTCCAAGGGCAGTCATCTGCTGCATTCTGTCCACAAAATAGTCTTTGTTATCCCCGGTGAAGAGCATACGGCCGGTGACCATCTGAGGATACCCAGCATTGGGAAGGGCTGTGAGAAGTTTTCCTTCCGGTTTTTCCAGTATCTGCAGGATCCGGTGCATATGGGACGGACCCACACCGCAGTTAAAGCCCACGGCATCGATCTCCTTTGCCTCACCCGCTTTCTGTAAAAGCTTTCTGGCACTTAATCCTGCATTGCTGTAGCCGAACTGGTTTACAGAGAATTGTACCGTAATAAATGCCTGTTCCCCGATCATTTTGATCGCAGGCAGGAGCTCTTCCATCTCGGAAAAAGTTTCAAAGACAAAAAAGTCCGCTCCCTCTTCCAGAAAAATATTACAAATTTCTTCATATTCTCTGCTTAAAGCATCTTTCTGTGCCATGGCCTCCCCTGGAATCTGGCCAATGTCCGCCGCTATGTAGATCTCTTTCGTCTCTCCGGTGGTCTCTCTCCACTCTGCCACTGCTTCCCTTGCCAGTCGAAGCCCACTGCGCAGTGTCTCTCCGATCTGTTCCCGGGGTATATCCATGCAGAAGCTGTTAGCAGCAAAGGTATTGGTTCGTAAAATCTGTGCTCCTGCTTCCAGATACTCTCTGTGGATCTCCTTTACCCGCTCCGGAGCCTCCAGATTCGCCAGCTCCGGCAGCTGCCTCGTGTCGTATTTTCCTCCGTAATAAGTGCCGAAAGCTCCGTCAAACAGAATCTTTTTCTGTTGGATTCTTTCACGGATCTGTTCTTTGGTGTATTTTGTATTGCCCATTATTGTTTCCTTTGTCCTGTTGATTTCGTCCAGTTTTCTTTTAAAAACGAGCAGGTCTGCTCTCGCAAGCCTGCTCGTTGATCAGCTTCCGTAACTATTCAGAACCACATTTGCAAAACCGCTCTTTCAGAGCTTACTTTTTGCTCATATGGTTACTTCGCCATATAAATCATGTCAAATGTTCTTACGAATGCAAGCATTTGACGTACATTTGACATGATTTGCATGGCTCTGAATAGTTACAGCATACCATATTCTTTTTCGGAAAAACAGTAGCAAATTTAATGATTACATTAACTTGCGGAACAATGCGGTCA
>ERZ780177.2916-NODE-2916-length-13528-cov-18.168411_pt1:0-5000 | contig 13528 bp, 11 predicted proteins | sample MGYA00510973_ERZ780177 | MGnify/ENA primary metagenome ERZ780177 (study PRJEB29588, sample SAMEA2144396) | human gut metagenome | biome: human gut; feature: human-associated habitat; material: faeces | place: Denmark | collected 2008/2010 ...
ATCACATCTGATCTATGTGAAGATTTCACTTTTCAAAATTAACTGAAAGGTTTATTTCACTCAATAAGAGAGTTGATATGAATCTGAGTACACTTTTGTGAGATGAATATAGGTTCATCCTATATAATTTCGAAGCGTTTCATCTCATCTGATCTCTGTGATGATCAAATTGATCTCAGTGAATAAGGGAGTTTCGAATCATCTGAGTGTAGTTTATAGAGTTGAGTAAAGGTTCATCCTATAAAAGTAAAGAGCGTTTCATCACATCTGATCTCTATGATGATTTCAATTCTAAAAATGTACTGAATACTTTATATCACTCATTAGAAGAGTTATGATCAATTTGAATATACTTTTGTGAGACCATCCTTCGATAAACAAATCAAAATAAAATCAATTTTATTCTATCGATTCTCTATAACAATCTACAATTTGAAGATAAAAGTGACGATATCTCATCGAATAGGAAGATTATGAGAATTATAATATCATTTGATAGTGACGAAGAATGATGATGTATATGAATATGATATAAATGAAAAATGTGTATGTACATTGTATACATAGATGAACAAGTGTTGAAAATTTGAAGCATCCGTTTTTTTTTTGATGATGCATAATTCGATGAATAGAATAAATTAATAATAATTAGAATGTGAAATGATAAGTATTTGAAGAGTTATGATCAAGTTTTGTTGATTTGAATCAATTTCGAATAAATAAATGATATATATTATGAATATATGGTTTTCACAAATTTGGATGTTTGAAAGAAGTGGATTGAATTGTAAGTAGATAGAATGAATATATATGTGATATAGAATAGAATGAAATGAATAATAGAGTTAATGTACTGATACAACCTACATCGTAGATTAACTTATCAAACATATATAAAATGATTATATTTGAGTAGTATAATAGTAATAGATGAATTTAAAATAAAAATTGAGTTTGGCGGGAAAAATAAAGTTTGGCGGTAAAATGAAGAATCAAACAATTTTGACACATCGAATTTTGATTGGTCAATTTGGATTGCATGTGGAAGTAATGTATAAGGGGTAGTGGGTTCGAATCTAGCATGATATACGTTTTTATATACAAGGTGTAATGGGTTCGAATCTATATGATGTACCTTTTTCAAAATTCAGTTAATTTTTCAAGTCAAAATGCCCTATGATATGTGAATTGATACCTCCTATGATTTTGACTTGAAATTTGAAGTGAATTTTGAAAATTGAGATATGATTTGATTTGAACTGTAGACTATATGTACATCACTTTAAAACAATTTTTGAAAAATCGAAAAATTTTCAAAGTATGTGAGTTTGATCAAGTCAAAATGTCCTATGGTAGTGTGAGGTGACATCCTATGGTATTGACTTGAACATTTTTGAAAATTTTGCAAATTGAGATAATATTAAATTCGAGCAGTAGAGTATGTGTACATTCATTTAAAATAGTTTTTGAAAAATCGAAAATTTATCAAAGTATGTGAGTTTGGTGAAATCAAATCAAGTCAAAATGTTCTATGGTAGTATGAGGTGACATCCTATGATTTTGACTAGGAATGAAAATTGAAAATATTGCAAATTGAGATAATATTAAATTCGAGCTGTACATTATATGTACATCACTTTAAAATAGTTTTTGAAAAATCGAAAAATTATCAAAGTTGTGAGTTTGATCAAGTCAAAATGTTCTATGGTAGTGTGAGATGACCTCCTATGATATTGACTTGAACATTTTTGAAAATATTGAAAGTTGAGATGATATTAAATTCGAGCTGTACATTATATGTACATTACTTTAAAATAGTTTTTGAAAAATCGAAAAATTATCAAAGTATGTGAGTTTGATGAAATCAAATCAAGTCAAAATGTCCTATGGTTGATAAACTTGTCTCCTATGATGTTGACTTGAAGATTTTGCAAATTGAGATGGTATTAAATTTGAACTGTACATTATAAGTACATTCATTTAAAATAGGTTTTGAAAAATCGATAGAAAATGACTTGATGAAGTTTTGAGGTTGTATGAAAATGAAGTCAAAATGCCCTATGGTAGTTGAGGGGTGATCCTATGATGTTGACTTGAAGATTTTGAAAAATGAGATAATATTAAATTTGAACTGTAGACAATATGTGTAATAAGTTTGCCTATAATATTAAAAATATGTTGGATGATAGAAATTTGACCATAGGGTTGAGTGAAGTCAAAATGTTCTATGGTAGTATGAAGTGACCTCCTATGGTTTTGACTTGGTTTGAATTCCAAAAAAAGTCGATATTCGAAAAGTTGAACATAAGTGATTTGGGATTTTGTAGAGTCGAACAGGTCATTTTATTATATAAGAGATGAAAAATTTCTCGCTGGGTGGTCCAGCGAGAAATCCCTATCATCTTGATTTTGTATGAATCATAGGCAATTCGGCACGAGGAATCAGGATCTGCGGTCAGATTGAAGCTATCTCTACGAAATAGGTGATTTATAATTAGGTTTGGGGTACATGAAAATCGAGTCAAAATGCCCTATGAAAACTTGGACTATGAGTGATGATAGGGAATTTGACTTGATTTTTCAGGTAAGTCAAAAGTAGTTGTAAGTAATACTATGAAGGTAGAAAAGATGAAAAGAAGTGTATTTGACTAACTTTTAGGTTTTCTTCAATAATGAGTGTTAGCCTAGAGGTAAGTGAGTGTATATTTAACAATTAGGTTAAAGTATAAATAGGTTGGTATAGATAATAATTGATAGGTATTTGTATTTAGAGGTAAGTAATAATTGATTTACAAGATAGATTAGTAAATATGAAGGTGATGAATAATTGAAAGTATTAGAAGTTATTGAAGAAGTTGAAGAAGAAGTCGAGAAGAAGAAGAAGTCGAGGATTGAAGAATGAAGAAGTACAAGGAGAAGAAGAATGAAGAAGTACAAGGAGAAGAAGAAGAATGAAGAAGTACAAGGAGAAGAAGAAGAATGAAGAAGTACAAGAAAAAGTCGAGGAGAAGAAGAATGAAGAAGTACAAGAAGAAGTCGAGGTATGAAGAATGAAGAAATACGAGGATTGAAGAATGAAGAAGGTACAAGAAGTCGAGAAGTACAAGAACAAGTCAAGAAGAAAAACTTCAAGAAAATACTTTAAAAAAATAATAATCTGGTCGATCCTGCCAGTAGTCATACGCTCGTCTCAAAGATTAAGCCATGCATGTGTAAGTCTAAATAGTTTTAGTGTGAAACTGCGAATGGCTCATTATATCAGTTATAGTTTATTTGGATAAAAGTTTCTATGGATAACCGTAGTAATTCTAGGGCTAATACATGTCAAAATCTCTTTGAGATTTCCTTATTAGAATTAAACCAATGTTATTAGTGAGTAATAATAATGTAATCTATCGCATGCTTTAGTAGCGATAATCCTTTCAAGTTTCTGCCCTATCAGCTTTCGATGGTAGTGTATTGGACTACCATGGCAGTAACGGGTAACGAAGAATTTGGGTTCGATTTCGGAGAGGGAGCCTGAGAGATGGCTACCACATCCAAGGAAGGCAGCAGGCGCGCAAATTACCCAATCCTGACACAGGGAGGTAGTGACAATAAATCACAATGCGGAACCTTTGGTTTTGCAATTGGATTGAGAAGAAGGTACAAATGATATCGATAAACAATTGGAGGGCAAGTCTGGTGCCAGCAGCCGCGGTAATTCCAGCTCCAATAGCGTATATTAACGTTGTTGCAGTTAAAAAGCTCGTAGTTGAAGTGAGATGAGTATTTTATAAGAATGTCAAATTCTTGTAAACTAGTCATCATTTCTAGTAGTTCTATTTGGGTATTCAATTACTTGAATAGAATAGCTAGTCATTTACTGTGAGAAAATTAGAGTGTTTAAAGCAGACGTTTTGTTTGAATAGATTAGCATGGAATAATAATGAATGCTTGATTTCATTGATTGGTTATGAATGATAGCAAGATTAATAGGGACAGTTGGGGGTATTCATATTCAATAGTTAGAGGTGAAATTCTCGGATTTATGGAAGATGAACGAATGCGAAAGCATTTACCAAGGATGTTTTCATTAATCAAGAACGAAAGCTAGGGGATCAAAGAGGCTTAGATACCCTCGTAGTCTTAGCTATAAACGATACCGACTAGGGCTTAGTAGATATCCAATGGTGTCTATTAGTACCTTGTGAGAAATCAAAGTCTTTGGGTTCCGGGGGGAGTATGGTCGCAAGGCTGAAACTTAAAGGAATTGACGGAAGGGCACCACCAGGAGTGGAGCCTGCGGCTTAATTTGACTCAACACGGGGAAACTTACCAGGTCCAGACATAGGAAGGATTGACAGATTGATAGCTCTTTCTTGATTCTATGGGTGGTGGTGCATGGCCGTTCTTAGTTGGTGGAGTGATTTGTCTGGTTAATTCCGATAACGAACGAGACCTCCGCCTATTAACTAGATAAAGTAAATATGTTTATTTTATCTTCTTAAAGGGACACTATACGTTTGAGTATGGGGAAGCTGGAGGCAATAACAGGTCTGTGATGCCCTTAGATGTTCTGGGCTGCACGCGCGCGACACTGAACTATTCAACGAGTGGCTTGATCGATAGATCTGGCGAATCTTTTGAAAATAGTTCGTGATGGGGATTGATGCTTGTAATTTTTCATCATGAACGAGGAATTCCTAGTAAACGCAAGTCATCAACTTGCATTGATTACGTCCCTGCCCTTTGTACACACCGCCCGTCGCACCTACCGATTGAATGATCCGGTGAACACTTTGGATTTTCGGATACGTTTTTGTATCTGGGAGAAGTCGTGTAAATCTTATCATTTAGAGGAAGGTGAAGTCGTAACAAGGTTTCCGTAGGTGAACCTGCGGAAGGATCATTGTAGTTTGAAAGGTTGTTTGTGTTGCTTTAAGCGACAGTAGTGGATGAATTTGGTATGAGAGGTTGTTATTAGTTGATTTCTTATAAGAACTCATTACGATGGATAT
>ERZ780177.2916-NODE-2916-length-13528-cov-18.168411_pt1:10000-13528 | contig 13528 bp, 11 predicted proteins | sample MGYA00510973_ERZ780177 | MGnify/ENA primary metagenome ERZ780177 (study PRJEB29588, sample SAMEA2144396) | human gut metagenome | biome: human gut; feature: human-associated habitat; material: faeces | place: Denmark | collected 2008/2010 ...
TTTGATGAGAGGTACCCTATGAGAATGGATAGAGTTGAATGGTCTGACCCTAACCCTATCAGATTGATCAAATTGATGAGAATTGATGAGAAATGAATGAAATGAGGTAGAATAAGTGAATCGAAGTGAAATGAATGATTTGATGGAAGTGAGAGAGAACAACCCTATGAGAATGTCCTATGGGTTGGATGAGAGGTACACTATGAGAATAGATGAATTCGATTGAAATTGATGAGAATCGATGAGAAATGAATGAATTGAAGTGAAATGAGTGAAATGAGGTAGAATGAGTGAATTGATGAGATGAACTCTGTGAGAAGGTCCCTATGATTGAATGAAGGTAAACCCTATAGAAGTGAGTGGAAGTGAGTTGAACCTATGGAACCTATGGAAGTGAATTGAATTGAATTTGTATGAAAATGATTGTCCCTATCAAAATGATGAGAATGAATTGAATAGAAATGAAGTGAAGTGAATCGAGTGGAAATGAGTGTGAGTAACCCTATCAGAAAGTCCCTATCAATGTGAGTGTGAGTAACCCTATGGAATGTCCCTATCAATGTGAGTGTGAGTAACCCTATCAGAAAGTCCCTATCAATAAGAGTGTGAGTAACCCTATAGAATGTCCCTATCAATAAGAGTGTGAATAATGTCCCTATCGAAGTGAGTGTAAACAATCCTATCAATAAGAGTGTGAACAAATATACCATCAAATCAATTCGAATATACCTTTCAAATGATTCATTCAAAACAATTGAAATTCTATTGGGACTAGGGTGAGCTTCAATTCAACAACCTATTATCAAATCAATCAAACTCATTGATCTCAATGAGCATTTGAAGAACTTGGATGATTCACTTGATAGACATAGAGCATGAAGGCACACTAAGGTCATCTAGATGAAGAATCCAGAGAGATAGTAGAATGGATTGAGTTGATAATCAAGAGAATTGAATTGAAACCCGTGGAGGTTCGGATGAGATGCGGTTCAGTAGTAAATTGGACTAGTTGAATGGAGAAATGAAATGGTAGTGAAGCAAAATTCACCATTCAACTGACTAGTGGATCCTTCTTAGATGACCGAAACCCGAAACCAATAAAGAAGTGTTGATTGAGTGGTTGTGGTTGGTTTTAGGTAAGGAATCAATTATACATTCAAGTTGACCTAAACGACTCAATCAACACTTGAATGGAAGATTGAATCACTTCCATCCGCTTCCAGCCTGGCAGGAGAGCAGGTAGTTCAAGGATTCTTGGAGTCCTTAGGACTAGGGTAATCTACCCCTGGACATGAGGAGAGATGAGTTGAAATTTCTCTCATGGGTAGTGAGACCAGCGGTGTGTTGGGTAAGGGATATCCCACGGGTGGTAGTATGAGAATCCCTAGGGTATGAAAAGACCCTAGGAATGCTCAGAAAACACCCAGGGAAGCCCAGGGGAACCCATTGGGAAGCCCATGGAGTCAGGGCTAGGGTTAGAGACTCTATGGGCTATCCCAAGGAATGGGTGGGATGTCCCGAGGTAGAAAAGGTGGGATCCCCCAGGGAAACCCCAACACACCACACAGCACACACCCTATGAGAGACTTTCCAGCCATCCTCGTCACGTCCGAGTGAGGCGGCAAAAACGGGGAAAAGGAAAAAATGGGGGAGGAAGGAAAGAGAGGAAGGAAAGCTTCTCCATTGGATGCTTCCCACTCTATTTCGCGAAGAAAAAGGTGGGGCGATAGCCCCGCCTTTTTCGTGCGAAATGTCAGACGCGCTTTCCTCTTTTGACACTGCGCCGAGGGAACCTCGGCGTAAGTGTCATTAGAGGAAAGTGTGGATGACCGGTTCCAAAGGGCTTCGCATAAGATGTAGAGCAGACAATCCTCTATCGAATGGTATATTCAGATCCTCTCTATCTCCCCTGGTTGGCGAGAAAAATGGACTTAAAGATGAAGTTCCCCACTCATCGAGATTGGTATTTTTGGGTTGTTGACACTTATAAGGGTGCTGATTGATGACGTTTCACACTCCATTCCACTCTACACACTCAATAACATCCCTTTCACATCGAATTGACATCACTCACTCACACACTCATCCAACATCATGCACACCCCAAACATCATCCATCGATTCCATTCACTCACACCACTCCATTCCATCACACAAACACAGTTAACCTTCATCCTTCCATTTCATTTCAATTCATCAACTCAATCAATCTACAAATTCGAAAATTCAACTACAACTATTATATCACCACCACTTCAAATTTCAAGTTTGCCACTTCGTATCCATCATTTCACTCCCATTCTCATTTATTTTATTCATCACATCAATACTAAAAAATACCTCCAATTTGTTTCCACAATTTCTACACAACCGATGAAATACAACATCATTCATCATCAAAATACCCATTTTCAAAGATACCGTGCACTTTTCTCTACAATATTCCATTCAATCTTTTCATTTATACATACTAATCGATTCATTTCATTGTATAGTTTTCAATGATATATACATTAGTAAGATCCATTCTCATTACTACCATTCTTTTGACCAGAAACACAATTCATCTATTCTCATTTTGCAATTTTCAATTCAAACTTCACACACCTCTACAAACATCAATATTCACTTTATCCTACTTTTCAATATTCCATAACACTTCATTCACACTCTACTATCCATTCAATCACTTTCAAGTCCATTCGAGAGATCAACTCATCTCATCTAACTACTCCTTCTTATCACTCCATTCCATTCTAAATTCATTCTAGTAACCAATAATATATTTATTATTTATTTATTCAATCTATTCATTCACTTTCAAACATTCAATCACTAAACAATCTCCATCCTACTTTATCAAGTACTTTTCGATCTCAATCAAGAGAAGAGTTGGGATGGAATGGAGGGTACTTTGATGAGGTGAATGAAGGATCGTCTCATGAAAATGAAAGTAGTTTCTTCATAACGGTTGTGTGTGAGGATTTCTCGAATTGAAATAAACTGAAAGGTTTTTCTCAATGGATAGGAGAGTTATGGTCAATCTGAGTATAGTTTGGTGAGGTGAATATAGGTTGATCCTATGTAATTTCGAAGGGTTTCATCTCATCTGATCTGTGTGATGATCAAATTGATCTCATTGAATAAGGGAGTTACGAGAGTTTCAATTCTACTTTGATGAGATGAATAAAGGTTCATCCTATGAAAGTGATTTCAATTTCATCATAACGGTTGTGTGTGAGAATTTCACTTTTCAAAATTAACTGAAAGGTTTATCTCTATGGATAGAAGAGTTGATATGAATCTGAATATACTTTTGTGAGATGAATATAGGTTGATCCTATGTAATTTCGAAGCGTTTCATCTCATCTGATCTGTGTGATGATCAAATGGATCTCATTGAATAAGGGAGTTACACATCATCTGAGTGTACTTTATAGAGTTGAATAAAGGTTCATCCTATGAAATTGAAGAGCGTTTCATCACATCTGATCTATGTGAAGATTTCACTTTTCAAAATTAACTGAA
>ERZ780177.2929-NODE-2929-length-13490-cov-2.274879_pt1 | contig 13490 bp, 12 predicted proteins | sample MGYA00510973_ERZ780177 | MGnify/ENA primary metagenome ERZ780177 (study PRJEB29588, sample SAMEA2144396) | human gut metagenome | biome: human gut; feature: human-associated habitat; material: faeces | place: Denmark | collected 2008/2010 ...
AGAACCCGCAAAGGGTTCTTTTTTATTAAATTATGGCAAAAGAAAAAGACGTGAAAATAATTGCTGGCAAAGTTTGCGTTTCGACTTCCGCATTATATGAAATACTTGACGTAAACGAATCAACGCTTGTTCGCTGGGCGGAAAGAGGGTGTCCGAAAGTTCAGCGGGGCTGGTGGTCGATTAAAGATGTTCTTGACTGGAGAAATGCTTCCTTCAAAGCAATGACAGAAAATGACATTGACAAAATGAGCATTTCAGAGAAAAAAACCTATTATGACGGAAAAGTCAAAGAAGCACAGCTTGAAGCCTTAAACCTGAAGAACAAAATTGCTCAAGGTGATTACATTGCAAAAGGCGAAATCGTTGAAGAACTTCAGCGTTTTCTCGTTGTTCTTAAACGGTCAATGCTGGGCTTTTCAAGAAAAATTGCTGCTGATTTGTCGCACTTGGTTGAAGAAACTGAAGCTCGCAGAATTGGCAAACTTGTTTCAGAAACAACAGCAAGCGTTCTTGAGCAATTGAGCATTGACGGTGTATATGAAGCAAAAGGAAACAAAAAAATCAAAGAATAAAGCCGGGAAATACATTCCGCCTTCTTGGATAAAAGAAGCCCTTAAAACTCTTAAACCGCCTGAACAAATTTCTGTCAGCGATTATTCAGACAAAAACAGAATTCTTGGTTCTGAAAATGCAGAACCGGGCAAATGGAACACATCAAGAACCCCTTATTTAAAAGTTATCATGGACACATACAATGACCCTGATGTTGAGGAAGTCGGGTTTGTTAAACCGACACAGGTCGGAGGAACAGAAGCTCTCAACAACATGGTCGGTTATGCTGTCGCACAGGAAGCAACATCAAACTTGATTGTTCTTCCGACAACAGACCTTGCAGACTATTCTTCAGCAAAAAGAATTCAACCGATGATTCGTTTGAATTCTGACCTGAAGGAAAAATGGGACGAACAAGGTTCAAAACTTTCTGAATTGAATTTCAAAAATGGTGCAAGTGTATATTTTAGCGGAGCAAATTCTCCGTCAAGCCTTGCTTCAAAACCGATTAAAAATTGTTTGTTTGATGAAGTTGACAAATATCCGCTTTTTTCAGGAAAAGAAGCTGATCCGATTTCACTTGCTAAACAAAGACAAATGACCTTCAAGGCTGACAAATTTTCTTTTGCAGCTTCAACTCCGACAACAAAAATCGGGGCAATTTGGAAGATTTGGCTCGCTGCGGACCGTCGCTTTGAATATTATGTCCCATGCCCGCACTGCGGACACTTTCAAACTTTCAAGTTTAAAAACGGCATAAAATGGGACAAAGACGCAAAAACAGCAGATGAAAGAAAAGAAACTGCTTACTATGAATGTGAACATTGTCGTCAAAAAATAACAGACCGTCACAAACAGTCAATGCTGCGGGCTGGAGTTTGGAAAGATATTGACACGGGCGAAGTTTACGAAAAAATAAAAAAACGAAAAAGAAAAATTGCATTCCGAATCAATGCAATATATTCTCCGTGGGTTTCATTCGGTGACGTTGCTTACGAATTTACGCGGTCAAAAAATTTCCCTGAAAAATTGATGAACTTTGTCAATTCTTGGCTTGCTGAACCGTGGGAACAGACAGAAGTCAAAATGAATTCAAAGGTCGTGCTTGATAGACAAACAGGGCTTGAAGAAAATATCATTCCTGACGCTGCTCAAATTTTGACCGCAGGAATTGACGTTCAAAAAGATTGTTTCTACTACGCAATAAGAGCGTGGGGAGCATATATGACATCGTGGGGAATAACTCACGGACAAACGTTCTCGTGGTCGGAACTTGAAGCGATAATGAACAGAGCTTTTCAAAAAGAAAGCGGGGAGTTTGTTCAAGTCAACCTTGCTGCGATAGATTCAGGCGACCAGACTGACGATGTTTATGACCTTTGTGCAATGGCTCAAGACTGGCTTGTTCCTGTAAAAGGAAGCAGCCGCCCGATGTTGTCACGCTTCAAACCTAGCATGATTGACAGGGTTAATTCAAAAGCTCACGGCTTGCGGCTTTATATTCTTGACGGCGGTCAATATAAAGATATGATTGCAGCCCGTCTGAACCGTCCGAACGGTCGCGGTTCTTTCATGGTTCACAACAATTGTGATGAAGAATATGCGGAACAGCTTTGTTCTGAAGAAAAAGTTCCTGCAAAAAACGGCGGTTTTATATGGCAGCCGAAAACGTCGCATATAAACAATCACTTTTTAGATTGTGAAGTTTATGCTGCGTTAGCTGCGGACCTTCTCAATGTTCGATATTTGGAAGATTTGCAAGCAACACAGAATTTCACAAAAACTGAAAGTCAACAATCGGCAAGTCTTGTTCAGAATCCTGAAAGCTGGATTCATACTCCGCAAAGCTGGTTGAAATAAGGAGAAAATATGAACAACTTACAAGAACAACTTCAGCAAATAAACAAAGCTATTTCAGCAATTGAAAGCGGTTGTCAGGAATACACAATCAACGGAAGACGCTTTGTTCGTCCTGATTTAGCAAAATTATATTCAGAAAGAAGTTCAATCACTTCGCAAATGGCGGCACAGCAGAACAACGGAATCGGGCAGAATACCTTTGTTGCTCGTTTTGATAGAAGGTAAAAAGCATGGAACAAAAACAGGAAAGAAACAATTTGAATATTCTTGACAAAGCAATTGCTTTTATTTCTCCGCGTGCTGGCTTTGAACGGCTGGCATGGAGAAAAGCGTCAAGAAGCTATGATTCAGGAAGTACAGACAGACTGAATTCAGGCTGGACACCTGTCAACGCTCCAGCAGAAACAGTCAATCAAACGCAAAGAGATTTGCTCCGTGCAAGAGCAAGGGACCTTGAAAGAAATGCTGACATCGCTGAAGCAATTGTCGGAGCTTTTGAAAGAAATGTTGTCGGAATCGGAATGCAAGTTCAAGCAAAACCGCTCAAAAAAGACGGAACTGAAGACAAAGAACTTGCTCGGAAAATGGAAGATATTTTCTACGACTGGAGCGACAAAGAAAATTGCGACGTTGCAGGCGAACTTTGTTTTGAAGAAATGCAAGAAATGATTGTTCGCAGAAAAATTGTTGACGGCGGCATTCTTGCTGTTATGTCTGACAATCCTTATTCAAAACAAGGAATTCAGTTCATGTTGCAGCTTCGCGAAGTTGACGAAATTGACGGAAACAAATTCTCTTATCAATTAGACAGCAGCGGGAATCGTATCATCAACGGAATTGAGGTCAACAAATACAACAAGCCCGTTGCTTACTGGTTAAAGAATGTTACTCCCGACGGTTTGCAGCTTGGAGAAAGTCAAAAAGTTTCAGCAAATCGCGTTTTGTACATACGCAAGAAGAAAAGACCTTCACAAATTAGAGAAGTTTCAAAACTTGCTTCCACTGCTGACCGCATTCGCGATGTCAACGAATATTCAGAAGCGGTTTCAATCAAAGAACGTGTTCTTGCCTGTTTATCTGTTTTTATCAAGAAAACTATTCCGGGCGGCGGGGTCGGACGTGGAAACACTCCGACAAATCAGAAAGACGGTTCGACTGGTTACGGAACAAAGACGCTTGCTCCGGGTATGATTACAGAATTACAACCGGGCGACGATGTCGCTTCTGTCAATCCTTCAGGGCAGGCAAGCAATGCGAAAGAGTTCATCACTTCACAACAAAGATTGTCTGCAAGCGGTCAAGGTTTATCTTATGAAGCTGCTTCAAGAGATATGTCGCAAGTGAATTATTCTTCAGCCCGTCAAGGTATGCTTGAAGACCGCAAGACGTATGAAAGCGAACAAGAGTTCCTGAAGCGTCATTTTTGCCGCCCTGTTTATCGTGAAGTTATCACGCAAGCTGTTCTTGCCGGGAAGCTGCACATTCCTGATTTTTTTGAAAATAAAGAAAATTATTTGTATCACAACTGGATTGCTCCGGGTATGAGTTGGATTGACCCTCAAAAAGAAGTAAACGCAAACAAAGTTGCTCTTGAAACAAATCAAACAACACTTGCTCAAATTTGTTCGCAAAACGGTCAGGACTGGAGAGAAGTTGCAACTCAAAGAGCTGAAGAAATCAATTTCATGAACAATCTTAATAAAAAGAAAGGGCAGAAAAATGACAAAGAAACGAAAGAATAAAAAGAGGGTTCAAAATATGCCCTGCTTTTTTACGCGAGATTTGAATTCTGACAAAAACAAACCGAAAGCAGTTGTTGCTCGGAATGAGAAACCGCCGTTGAATACACGCTGCGAAAGAACATTCGCTTTTGAAATTCGAGAAATTGACGAAGAAAACAGGCGGGTTCATGTTTCGTTTTCAAGCGAAAAACCTGTTGAACGCTGGTTCGGTCCTGAAATATTATGTCACGACGCTTCAGCCGTTCAGCTTGATAGAATTCGCGAACTCGGAGCTTCGTTGTTCAACCACAATCGCGATATACTTGTCGGAATTCCTGAAAATGTTGTTTTGAATGAAACAGAAAGAAGATGTCACGCAGACATCGCACTCTGTCTTTAGTTCAGAAGTCGTATTGATATAAGCAACTACCGCATATCCCGGATGCTCTGCTTTTAACTTACGCAAGCTCTCCAGATCCAGCTGTTCTGCCATTGGACATCCGGCTGTCGGATTGGCAAGCCATACTTTCTTCTCCGGGCTTAAAACCTTACAGGTCTCTGCCATAAAACGAACGCCACACATGATAACACCTTTACAGTTACTCTTGGATGCCTGCACGCTCAGTCCATAAGAATCGCCCATATAGTCTGCAACTTCCAGTATTTCCTGTCCCTGGTAAGCATGTGCCAGAATACATACATCCTGTTCTTTTTTCATTCGCAGGATCTCCTGCTGAATTTCCTGTATTGTCATAATTTAATATTTCCCTTTCCTGTGCTCTGTTCCCATGGCTGAAGCGGAGCCAGAAAACCGGCTTTCTTCAACTGTTCTTCAATCAGATCCAACCGTTCTTCACTTGCGGCTTCCACCAGATGATAATGATATCCGGAAGTTGCATTACTTAAAACAGTGGAACGACTGTTCTGCAATGCCTGCACAAACTCACTCACATCCTGTCTGGAACGAATATCCATCTCCGCGCTGACACGACCATAAACTCTGTGACTGATGCTGATATTTTTGACATGTCCACCACAGTCTACGATCAGATTCAGTTCCTCAGCAGCTTTATCCTGGCTATGACGAACTTTAAATTCTCGACTGCAACTGCTGTCCTGCTGAATCACATACCCCTTTGTTGTTGACAATATTCCCGGCGTAGAAGCCCTTATCACCGCCAGATCCTGCACGATCACCTGACGGCTGACACCAAATTTTCCCGCAAGCTCTCTTGCTGCCACCGGAGCATCTGCATTATGAAGGATCTTTAAAATTTCTCCGCGTCTTTCTGCAGTGTTCATAAGGTTTCCTCCTCTCACACCGCATGAAGGTTTTTCATGGAAATGTCAAGGATTGGTGCAGAGTGTGTCAAAGCTCCGCTGGAAACAAAATCAACACCGATCTCACGGATCTTCTGAATATTTTCTTTTGTAATATTACCAGAGCATTCGGTCTGTGCTCTGCCATTGATCAGCTCAACCGCCTGTTTCATTACTTCCGGTGTCATATTATCCAGCATGATGATATCCGCACCAGCTTCTACAGCTTCTTTTACCTGCTCCAGTGTTTCTACTTCAATCTCAATCTTTCGGACAAACGGTGCATACGCTTTTGCCATCTGTATCGCTTTGGTTACGCTTCCGGCTGCCCCGATGTGGTTATCTTTCAGTAAAACTCCATCTGAAAGATTATATCTGTGATTACATCCGCCTCCAACTCTTACTGCATATTTTTCAAATACTCGGCAGTTCGGGGTTGTCTTACGGGTATCCAGTAAAGTTACTTTGCTGCCTTCCAGAAGTTTCGCAACCTGTCTGGTATATGTGGCAATTCCACTCATTCTCTGCAGATAATTCAGTGCTACACGTTCTCCGGAAAGAAGGACTCGAATGTCACCTGTTACAGTTGCCATCAACTCACCTTTTTTTACTTCATCTCCATCTTTGCAGTGAAAATCAATCTCTGTTTTTTCATCCAGGATTGTAAATACTCTCGCATAAATGTCAAGTCCGGCAATTACACCATCTTCTTTTGCGATAAGCTCTACGGTTCCTTTTGTTGCTGTCGGCATAACCGCATTTGTAGAAACATCCTCGCTTGTAATATCTTCCTGCAACGCCATACGGATCAGCTGATCAGCCTGCATTTTCATTGTAATTTCATTCATGACTCTTCTTCATCCTTTCGATTTCATTTAAAACCATTTCATGATAAACAGTCAGAACTGCGTCTCTGTCCTCATATGGTTTCAGATCTATGCTACCCGGTCTGCACGGATCTGGTTTTCTTCCAAATATGATATCATCTGCAGCGCGTCTTGCAAAGACCAGAGATTCAAGAAGTGAGTTGCTTGCAAGACGGTTTTTGCCGTGCACACCATTACAGCTTGTCTCACCGCAGGCATACAGCCCCTTCATGGAAGTACGGCTTCCAAGGTCAACCTTGATTCCACCCATGAAATAGTGCTGTGCCGGAACGACCGGAATCGGCTCTTTACGCGGATCAAAACCTTCTTCTACACATCTGTGAAAAATATTTGGAAAATGTTTCATGATGGTTTCTTCTCCCAGTGGACGCATATCTTCCCACACGAAATCAGTACCGTCTTTTTCCATCTGTGCAAAGATTGCCTGGCTGAGCAGATCTCGCGGCTGCAATTCATTTGTAAAACGCTGTCCGTTTTTATCATACAAAAGTGCACCTTCCCCTCTGACAGATTCAGAAATCAGGAAACGGCGTCCTGGTTTATGAGAATAAAGAGTAGTCGGATGAATCTGTATATAATCCAGATGTTCGAGTACCACCTGATGTTTCATGGCGATTCCAAGTCCATCGCCTGCAATATGCGGGAAGTTGGTGGAGTTTTTGTAAAGACCTCCGAGACCACCACATGCCAGAACAACGTATGGTGCTCTGACCGGATATACTTCATTCTTCTCATCCATGACGATTACCCCGCCACAGACGTTGTCTTTGGAAATGATATCGACCATGGTCATATATTCGCAGATTTCAATATTGTCTCTTGTCAGTGCCTGATTCAGAAGAGTCTGTGTGATCTGTTTACCGGTAATATCTTCATAGAAAAGGATTCTCGGCTGAGAATGTGCTCCTTCTCTGGTGAAATCCAATTCTCCCGTCTCTGTTCGTTCAAATGTAACATTTCTCTGTAAAAGATCTCGAATAATACTGTTAGAGCTACGGATCATCAGCTCGACTGCTTTTGCGTCATTTTCGTAATGGCCCGCGCGCATGGTATCTTCAAAGTAATCATTATAATCTTCTTCTCCTCTGAGCATGCAGATACCGCCCTGTGCCAGAAAGGAGTCGGACTGATCCGCCTGCTGTTTGGTCAGCATCAGTACTTTCATTCTGGAAGGCAGATTCAGTGCACAGTAGAGACCTGCGGCTCCTGTTCCTACGATAATGACGTCATAATTTTCTTTCATGTGTTTATCCTCGTACCGGCTTGTACCGGATTTTCTGTTGAGTTTTATATGTTGCGTGTTTTCTGATTTGTGATTATACTACCCGACATGTTAGGTGTCAAGACACCTGTGTATATTGGTGTAAAGAAATTCGTTGCACTATCCGTGCCTTCGCCCATTCCCGGGAGAGAAATTAAATAAAAGCGAAAACAGATGGATAAATATAGTACCCGGAAACATCTGCAATCGTTCGTCGTTGTACTTGAATATGTTCGGGCTGTGTTGGCAAAATCGGAAGCTCTGTCTGAGCGTAGCGAGTTTGCTGACGATTTTGACGTTCTTAACAGCCAGGTTATATTCTAGTACAACCGGACGATGAAGCCGTTTCCGGGTACTATATTTACTCACATCTGTTACACTTTTATCTTTTTCTCTCAGTACTATATTTCACTATCAACAGTTCCACACTCAGCACATCCTGCAGTCTTCCGGTCTTCACTGCCTCCTCCGCATCAACAAAATCCTCTTCTGCCTGTTCAAGCTCCTCAACACTGTAAGCTCTCGCACAGGCCAGTATATTTCTTGCCACAAAAGACGGTACGCCAAGTCTGGTTGCAATTTCGTTCTGAGATGCCCCTTCCCCTGCCATTTTCTTTGCAAGGCACATCTGCCGGAACTGCTTCGACAGCAGGAACAGTATCCTCATCGGCGGCTCACGCAGCGTCAGAAGATCATTATACAGATCCAGTGCTCTCCTCTGATTTCGCTCCGTAACTGCACGAACCATATCGAAGATCTTATTCTCTGTCCGTGTTGTACAGATTTCCTCAATATCTTCTCTCGTTACAATATCCTGTCCCATGGTATATGTGATCAGCTTCTCCAGTTCCATACGGATATTTCCCATATCCGTACCGGTTTTTGTCAGAAAAAGTTCCATATCTCTGGTCGTGATCTTGCGTCCTTCTCTCGCCAGAATACCTGCCGCCCAGCGCATCAGTGTCTTTTCATCCTGCTTTGCAAACTCTACAATGCGGCCGCAGTTTTTCAACGCCTTATACATACGGCTTCGTTTATCTACCTCTTCTTCAACAAAAACCAGCCTCAGGCAATCCGGCAGCGTCTTCATATAATCTGCAAGTTCATCACATTTATTCTTAAAAAATCCGGAATTTTCCACAAGGACCACACGATGATCTGCAAAGAAAGGCATTGTCTCACAGAGGTCGATCATTTCACGCACCTCAATTCCTTTTCCTTCATATTTGGTAAAATTCATCGTATCATCATCCGGATTTAATGCATGAATCAGCTTTTCTTTGTACTGAATCTTCAGATACGCTTCCTCACCAAACAGAAGATATGCATTTTTGAATTTTCCTGTTTTAATGTCTTCCTGTAAATTTTTCACTTCCTGCGAAACCGCCTGAAAAATACCGTTTTCTGACGGAATGCCATCCACAGACAGCATTAATTATTCATTATCTGTTTAGTATAGACGATTTTGATTTTTTTCTCAATACCGTATCTCTGCTCACGGATGCACAAACGTATCCACCCATACCTCCTTACCATCGGTCTCTGCTGTCACAGCCCCTTCTTTCATTGTGTACCAAATCTTTGCCCCGGAATCTTCCAACCGTTCTATTGTCTCGCCAGACGGATGTCCATATGTATTTGTTGCAGAGCAGGAGACCACCGCAAGTTCCGGTCTCACCACATCCAGAAATTCCTGACAGGTGGAATATCTGGAGCCATGATGTCCCACTTTCAGAAAATCTACATCTTCCAGCTCCGGCAGAAGTTTTTTCTCCGTCTCTGTCCCGATATCACCGGTAAATAGCCCTTCAAAACCGCCATATGTCAGTTCCACGACCATACCGTCTTCATTCGCATCTGTTCCTGCAGTCCCTCTATCCGGTGAAAGGAATCGAAGAGAAGCTTTTCCAAGCGCAATTTGTTCCCCTTTTCTTCCCTTCTGTACATTCACGCCTGCTGCCTGCGCTTTATCCACCAATTGCTGATACGCATCGTCCGGTTGTGTCCATTCCGGTAAGATCAGGTTCTTCACCCTGACAGAAGTAAGATGTGTCCTCATATAATCAAACAGTTCCAGCACACCACTGATATGGTCATTATCCGTATGTGAGATCAAAATAGCATCAATCACTCCAATCCCCCGATTTTTAAGGAATGGCAGAATCTGATAGTGTGCAATATTCTTCTTGTTACTGCTGCCGCCATCGATCAGGAAATTCTGCCCCTGTGGAAGCTGAATAGAAATACAGTCTCCCTGTCCGATATCAAGACAGGTGATCTGCAGATTTCCAGACGGATGATAAATGAGGATTCCCAGTCCAAGTATCAGCATGATTCCTGATATACCTGACAGTAACTGATATTTTCTCAGCCATCCTTTTCCTTCCCCATGATTCTTTTCTTCCTGCATGAATGCATGATTTCCCGCCCTTTTTCCAGTTGCGCCATTCCATGTGACAGTTCCCCGACTCATTCCCAAAATTTCAACTCCCAAAAACAGTAATACATAATATCCGGCACATTGCCACAGCTTCGGACTTCCTGCGATCCATGTACAGAACGGAATTCCTGCTGCCAGTTCGCAGAGTTTCTCATACAGAAAAAGCAGCACTCTTCCAGGCAGCACCACATAAACTGCAGCACTGACCGATGCCATCCCAACCGCAACTGCTGCAATTCCACTGACCAGTACTACACTGACTGTCGGCAGCACCAGCAGGTTCAGAAAAAATCCGGCCAGCGAAATCTCTCCATAGATTCGCAGCATGATCGGAAAAGTCGTCATCTGCACAGCTATCGAAGATACCAGTGTTTTCATAACGGATGCCGCCAGACGATTCTCCACTCTAATGCATCCTGCCAATACCGGTGCCACTACACCAAGTCCGGCAACAGCCCCAAACGACAGCCAGAATCCACTGTTGTACAGATTTGCAGGTGCATCCAGAAGTAAAAGGACCGCCGACACTGCCAGCGCCGTCAGCAGATCATAGGTTCTTCCTGCGATTCTTGCACCAACCGCCAACAGAAACATGCCTACCGCCCGCATGGCAGAAACACTTTCCCCGGTGAGGATTCCATATTGCAGAAGAACACTGAGCACCACCATCCCGGCAGACACATTTCCAAATCCGGCTCTTTTCAGCAGATCAAAAAATCCAATCCCCAGTACACTGATGTGAAGTCCGGAAATTGCCAGTATATGAATAATCCCCGCCATCTGGTAACGAAGTTTTGTCTCCTCCTCCAGAATCTTACCGTCATCTTCTAGGTTATCTTTCTCACCAAGCAGCATTGCTTCAAAAATACCGGCATCTTCCTTTGCCGCAATATCCAGCGTCTGCATTATCTTACTTTTCAGATTCTGCATAAACTGACCATATCTGGAATATTTGCTGCTCCATGCCAGAACCGCACCGTTTTTCATAAAATAGTAGATTTTCTGACAGGCGTAGAATTGCCTGGAATCAAATTCTCCAGGATTTCGTGGCTCAGGAATTTCTTCCAGTTTTCCCGAAATCTTAACAGTGGTTCCAATCGGGAACTCTTTATTCGATTTTAAAAATACTCTTAAATTTTTTATGGGAATTTGTTCTGATCCGACGATCAGACAGACATGTTTAAGATAGGCAGAAAGAGAATATTCTGTAGCCTGATATTGCTGCACCTCCCCGCAGATGACAGCTTCCGGATGTTTTTCAATATATAATTGTACAGATTCCGGCAAAGGATTTCCACTGATCCGTGCAAATCCCGCCAGATCCATCAACCATATACAAAACATCAGGATCAGGCATACAAGACACACCGGGCGTCTTTTCATAAGCCTTCCTTTCTGTATATAGAACACCGCAGGCTATTCCACCTGCGGCATTACTGCATCAGGACTACTTTGGTTCCTCGTCCTGTGCAATTAAATCTTCGTTTTTTTCATAAAATTTGTATAACGGCAGGCTGTCCTGGAAGTTCCCCTCTGTACTGCCTTCAATAGATATCTGAGCCCTGTCAACATCACAGGAATCTATAATAGAATTCACAACCGAATAAATGGAGATATTTTCTCCTACTTCCGGTGTTTCATCACGAAAAGTGCTGTTCATGTTAATATAACAGATCCTGTCCGATGTGATCACGCTCAAAACCAGAGAACTGTCTGGTATCGTTGCATAATGCCCTTCTTCCATCGGTCCCTTTGCAAGCTGCTCAAGCACGATACGTTCTTTTGGAAGAGATCTTCGATAATATACATTTCTGGTTTCTTTCACCAGATTTTTTCCATTTTTATCCGTAAAATACAGTGTAAAAGTATCATAACGATAGCTTTCTTTGTCTTTTCCGGTATATTGCGCAAATGTATCTGAAGTCATCTCTCCAACTTCCTGATTTCGCGAGTTGGTCAGTGGCTGACCTCCAACTGTAAACTGGACTTTATGAATATCCGGAATCTGCAAAAATGTCTGCACAACTCCGTCGCGTGTCATAACCTCCCGGATCTTGCTCATTTTTGAGTATTCTTTACTGAAGTCTATGACAAGCAGATCTTTCTGCACTTCATAAGAATTGATGGAAACATCTTCTGGAAGAAGGCTGATTTCCCCATCCGGTGCATCTTTGCTCCCAAGCTTCTGCATAAGATCTTTTACCATAAAATCTGCCGTCTCTTCTCCGGGTGAATATGGTTCTTCTCTGAGAACCGTCTCACTCTCGTTCAGATAATACAGATGGTACTTACTCTCATCCTGCGAATCCTTACTGCTTTTTGTCTCAATACTGCATCCGGCAAGTAAACTGCAAACCAGTGCTGCCAGAAGAAGTACTCTTATATATTTCTTCATCCGGCACCTCCTACGGAATATAAGATAACGGGACACGAACTGAGAATGTAGTTCCTTCCCCTTCTCTGCTGAATACTTTGATCACACCATGATGCATGGCAATCGTACTTCTTGTTATCGCAAGTCCAAGACCGGTTCCTCCGATCTCTCTGGAATGTGATTTGTCCACACGATAAAATCTCTCGAAAATACGGTCGATGGAATCCTCTGGGATACCCATACCGGAATCTGCTACCGTAACATAGAAAAACTTATGATCTGCGTCAAGTGACACACGTACCCAGCCATCATCCACATTGTATTTTATCGCATTTTCAACAAGGTTACTGATCGCAGATGTAAATTTCAGTTCATCCACATCCGCTTCCACAGGACGGAAACTGTCAAGGATCAGGTCAATATTGCGTTTGTCCGCGATCGGACGCAGACGTTTTAATATCAGCTCTAGCATCTCATTGATGTTGATGCTTGAAATATTTAAATCTGCCGCAGACTTATCCATTTTTACTAAAGAAAGCAGATCTGTGATGATCTTATTCTCACGCTCGATCTCATTTGTGATATCTTCCATGAACTCTTTATAAAGCTCTACCGGTGCATCCTCCATGGCATTGATGGAATCCGCTAAAACCTTCATGGAGGTCAGCGGGGTCTTTAACTCATGGGACACATTCGATACGAATTCCTGTCTGGAATCGTCAATCGTTTTCATCCTTCCGAATAACTGGTTAAAACTCTCCGACATCTCTTTTGTCTCGGTATAGGTATTCACATTCAGTCCGTCTTCTTCATATCCGGTCTGGATATCACGGATAGATTTCTCCATCCTGCGAAGCGGTCGTACCAGTCTGCCGGATGCAAAAATGGCAAATGCTAAGATCAATACGCCGATAATGAGCGTAAGGATTGCCGCATTGCGTCCCACGGCATCACGGTCATGAAGGACACTGTCCATAGAGACACTGACTAACATAACACCGATGACTTCTGTACTGTTTGCCGCTTTGATCGGCAGTGTCATTTCTAAATAACGGCTCTCTTTATCATATTTTGA
>ERZ780177.2931-NODE-2931-length-13488-cov-3.874414_pt1 | contig 13488 bp, 8 predicted proteins | sample MGYA00510973_ERZ780177 | MGnify/ENA primary metagenome ERZ780177 (study PRJEB29588, sample SAMEA2144396) | human gut metagenome | biome: human gut; feature: human-associated habitat; material: faeces | place: Denmark | collected 2008/2010 ...
TAGAGCAGTTGCAGATAGTCCATCCCCAACTCGTATTGTTCCCCGAAGATGTGCCTTACCAAAGATTGGATGTGCGAGAAATCGCCTTCCTTTGGTTGGTGGTCTATCGGTTCATAGAGGTTAAGGAACTTGCCGACCACGGGGCGGTAGCCGATGTGTTCGGGTACGGTGCAGAAACCGTCATACTTGGGAACACTGCCGATGTAGTCCTTGCCATAGTCTTGGCGCAGGGTCTCATTGTTCCAAGGGATGCGTTTCTTTACATACCCTCCGTTCAGTCTTGGCTGCTCCACAATCTTGTAGAGTGTTGTTCCCACTCGGATGAACTCTTCTTTTGCCACGCTGCCATCTGATGGCGGTTTGTGGTTGTCTTGTTGTTTGTTAGCTGACATAATCAAATGGTTTTAAGTTTGAAAAATACCAGCTACAAAAGTATAAGCATTTAATGAATAAGTTGTTACGCAAAATATGGCAGGATACAGAAAAAAGCCCCTCGAAACAAAAACTTTCAATGGTTTTGCAATGGAATCGGATTGAAAGGACGAAAAAACTCCCGAAAAACGAATGGTTGGATTACGCTTTTCGGGAGAAAAATCAGAGTATCTGTTGTGTTGTCGTGCTGACTTACAGATTTACTGACTGCATTACGGCAGTCTCTCATCCAAATCTAAGAGAGGTATTTGGTCTTTCCTGCATCGGCACTGCCCAGCGAAAAGAAGATGGCTTGTTTCTCTTTTCGCAAGTACAGTCTTTTCAGAATGGCGTTGCGCACCAGCTTCGCTCCGAATGTGCCGAAGTGGAAAGCAAGGGCGATTATCGTTTCAAGATTGTAAAACTTCATGTTGCACTTGTCGGATAGGCGTATGGTTCGCTTTATCTCGTACTCCCTTAACACGCCACTTTTACAAAGAGCCTTTATCCTTGCCCGAATGGTCGGGGCGGTAACACCGAACAAATCCAGCAACTCGGCTTCGTTCATCCATACATTGGTTATGTCATTCGGCAAAGTCACATTACCGAACTCGTCTATTCTTATGATGTTCCTTTCCATAATCCTATGCCATTGTTGTGTTTCCAAAAGACTGGTTCAGTTTGTCACCGAACATCGTAAGGTCGTGGTCTATCTTTTGCGTTGTTATTTTCGCATATAGTTGAGTCGTGACAATGTTCGTATGTCCCAACACACGGCTGACACTTTCAATCGGCATACCCTTACTCAGTGCGAGGGTGGCGAACCCATGCCTCGCACAGTGGAATGAGATGTCCTTTGTGATTCCGCACTCTTTTATCATCTTTTTCAATGGCTTGCATATAGACCAATAGTTCAGATTCGGGAAAACGGACTTGTCCGTTTGGAACTCCTCGTAACGCTTGATAATCTGCAAGGGGATGTCAAGCAGTTTCACTTGGAACGGGACTTTGGTCTTGTGCCGCTTGGATAATATCCACTTCTCACCGTTCACCTCCACTATATCATCAGTGGTAAGTTCCTTGACATCCACGAATGACAGTGCGGTAAAGCTGGCGAAAACAAAGATGTCACGGATGTAGGAAAGTTTGGCATCCGCAAATTCGTGTGTCATCAATGTTTTCAGTTCTTCTTCCGTCAGATACTCACGTTCCTTTATGTTGGGGCTTATGTGGAATTGGGCAAACGGATTTCTCGGTATCAGTCCGTTGAAGTGCGCACGCATGACCACACCTTTCAGCCACATGCAGTTAGTCCAGATACTACCGTTCTGCAATCCTCTGTCGGTGGAAAGGAAAACGGCAAACTCCTTGATGAAGTCGGGTGTCAGTTCAAGCATCGACAGGTCGCTTCGCTTGTAGTTCGCCTTGATGAATGCCGCCACATGGTTTCTTGCCCGAACCCTTGCTATATAAGTTCCTTTTACACGGTCTGTCCCCACACGCTTTTGAAACGTGGCGTTGTCCTTGTCAAATGCTCCGAGCAGTGTCTCATACTCGCTGCCGATTCCTTGATAGGCATTACGCACCATTTCTGCCGTAACATACGCCTCTTTGTCTGAAATGCGCTGGTAGTGCTTGATGATTTGCGCCTTGATGTTATCCAAGGCGTGGTTGATGTCCCTCGCTTCAATGCTCTTGCCCTTGGCTCGGTTGCCTTTTGCATCCCAAAGTGTTTTCGGGATTGTCTGCTTGCAACTGAACTGCGCCACAGAACCGTTGATTGTCACTCGTCCCATGATGGGGACAATTCCGTTTTTCTCCTTGCTGCCGTTCACGTAGAACAGCACTTTGAATGTGCTTCTTGCCATACTCGTTTTTTTGTTTGCAAAGTTAAATATCAACGAGTTAAACCTTGATACGCAAAACGGTGACAAACGGTGCAATAGCGTCCTACATGTGTTAAATCTTACATCTTCCTGGGTAATGATTTGCAAACCGTTCTCCTGCTATATTCTGCTTTTTCTTGCATTTTCCGCTTTTTCGGTTTGTCCTCATCTGACACCGTAACGACTTTGATGTTAAGTCATTTAGCGTCATTTCTCCCATCTCTCTCGGTTGTTCCAGCATTTTTGTCTAACTTTGTCAACAAAACATCCCATAAACTCTTCCGAAATAATACCGAAACGTTCGCGGGAAGCCGATTTCAACCATTCGGGAACTTCAATGTGAGCATACATATCTGCAATTCCTCTGCGGCTGGCATTCTTGGTAACTCCGGCTACCGAACCTTCAATCAATTTAGTCAGGTAATTCATCTGCAAGCGCATTTCCGTTTCAGTCAGATTTCTGCCGGCACGTGTAGGAGCCCATACGAAACGTTCGATATCAGCCAGATATTCTTTCTGAGTGTAAGGAGACGATGTAGCTTTGTCCGAACAAATAGCTACTGCACCACAACGGGACAGAATACCATCTATAATAGCATCTTCCATCTGCATAGCAACAGAAGTACGAATCGGGAACTCTTTCAATGTCTCGCGGGCATCCAGCCAGGAAAGGTCTTTCAACTCGTTCAACAGGAAGTTCAGTGCCTTCTTCTGCTGTTGCTTAGATACCGTTTTATAGCTCGGACGCTGGTCACCGTCATAGCGTTCATTCAAATAGATACCACCGATATCTCCCAATACGAAACTCAGATAACGTACATAAGCATACACCACTTCGTCATAAACCGCACTACGGAACTCAAAATCCTTATCCTTATCTGCTACCCAGTCGTTGATATGTTTCAGCAGATATTGCAGGTTACGGCGTCCGTATTCAGAAGCTTTCACCGGATCGTCTCCCAAATCCTCTTCTACAGAACTCGGGTCAAAGCGGCGTTTGAATTGTTGTTTACCATAACGATATTTATCATCTCCTGACTTTTCGCTGATCCATTTGTCCAGTATAGGAATTTCTTCTTCAGCTGTTTTAGCCTCAAATATCGGAGTGTACAGCCAGGCAATAGCATAGTAATCATAAGCTCCCAATTCCGGCGGAGTCAGACGTACGCCTTTCTCTTTATCACCCGGTTGCGCTACATAGTTATTACGTGCATAGTCCATGATAGAATAAGTAGTTCCGAACTCCTGAGTAAACTTCGGATCACGCAATGACTCTACAGGAATAGAGGAAGAACCGGCCATATTGTGCATCAATGACAATGTATGACCTACTTCATGAGAAAGTACGTAAGCGATGCAATCGCCCAACAAGTCCTCACGCAATACGATATCGCGAACATCTTTATCAGCAGGGGCAGTCTGCAAGAAGCGCCAGTACTGAACGAGTTGCACGATGTTGTGGAATACAGTCACAGATGCATTGATAATCTCTCCGGAACGCGGATCAATCCAGGATGGTCCCATCGCATTGGCTACCGTAGACGGTGCGTAACGGATACAAGAATACTTAATATTCTCGGGATCAAAATTCGGGTCGTCTTTCGGGAAGTCTTTAGCTACAATAGCATTCTTGAAACCAATCTTTTCGAATGCTTTCTGCCATACTTCAACTCCTTTGTGGATATATTTGTTCCAGTTCAAAGGGAACGCATCATCAATATAGAAAACGATGGGCTTCTTGGGCTCCACCAGTTCACCACGAAGATAAGCAGCAGAGTCAGATGGCTCCAGATTCCATCTGTGAGCAATGTGACGAGTGCGTAATCCACGTCCTTCGGAAGCAAATTCCACTACCGAATGCTCGAAAATACCGATACGTGGATCAGCATAGCGAGGACGCATCGGCTGCTCGGGCAACAGAATGAAACTACGGTTCATGACTGCTGTAAACGGCATTTTCTTCACGGCGTAGTTTCCTTTCACCCCTACACTGATTTTATAGGTCAGCAAAGAACGTACGCTGATATTATCTTCAAATCCTTTGATTCCTTGGATAAAGGAACTTTCTTTCTCGAAATCTTTATCGATATCCGCTCCCATCATCTCCATCATTGAATAAGGAGAGAAAGGAGAAAGAAGTTTCTGGTCGCTCAACAAGTAGTCTGTCATATCGAATACGACTGCTGTGCTATCATTGTTATAAGCCTTAATTTCGAATGTTTCGGCGATAGCCGGCATTGTACTGCTTGTCAACCGTTTCTTGATCTCACGGTCCTCAGAAAACTGTCCTGCCTGCACGCGGCGCAACGTAATAGTAGAATCACGCTGTACGAAACGGATCAGGAACGGATCACCGGACTTCTCTCCTACACAACCGAACTGGTTATCGGTAGTTTCAGCAATAGTAGAACCGAGCAGGATATCCCGATTCATCACCTTAATCGGTAACTCAAAATAGATCTTATTGTCCAACTTATGAAGAGTGATGAAACCTTTAGCTGTGGTGACCTTCTTGTCTTTAAACAGTTTGTCATACTTGGTTTCCTTCTTCTCTTTCTTCGTAGTCGCTTCGGTAGAAGCTTTCTTCTTGTTTTTCTTCTTAGCCACAGCGGGGTTAGTCATAGCCCCGCATAGTACGACTAGAAGAAGTAAATACAGTTTTTTCAAAGTTTTATCGTTTTTAAGTTTATAACCAATCGAAATTATCATCCCATCCATTACCTGTATTAGGCTTATAACGCACTTCTACAATACGTCCCAAATCTTTTTCATGATATAGAACAAACTTTCCGTCAACTTCCGTCACCTGAATTGTCTGTCCCTTATTTATCACATATTTATCAATAGTATATTCATCAGAAGTATCATAAGTATAGCCTTTCATAATATATGCATCTCCACTCTCCAAACCAACAATAATATATTGATTATTATAGAACTGTGTATCAATTGAAGTTATTGGAGAATTAAAGGTCGCACATTTAAACAACATATTCTCTTTCAGATAATACAGGTATAAATCATTGCCTTTGCTAATAAAAAGATATTGCCATGTATCTTGATAACGGAATAATGAGAAACTATTTTTTGAAGTACCGTCAATTATCTGTCCTAATTCTGCAGGCGCCTCTACTTGCGATTCATACGTAGTAGCTAAGCTTGTAACCGTAGTACTACCTGAGAAATCTCTTACCGCAAATTTTTGAATATAAAATTTATGAGACTGCTTATGCTCTATGACAGAAAAATACATCATCTTACCATAATCATAAGATTCTGATTCACATGCACCTATATAGTGTACAGTATAGTCTTTCATATTATCTAGCCGAGCATAGGTCGGATGATTTGTATATGTGGTTTCATCTACATTCAGGGTCAGTATTTTACCAGAATTAAAAGTTCCATTAGAGCTAAGCTTATCCGTTACATGCAAATACTTGCTTGAGTTCTTATCATACAAAAGTAATCCTCCATGTCCAGAAAAGGGAGCATAAGCAATCATACCACCATCTACCTTCATTTTACCTTCTTCATCTGAAGTTAACGGAGTATTAATAAAACGGCTGGTATTAAAAAGGAGGTTACTTTCTTTGACACGTGTATAAATCGTACCATCCTCACTAACAGCCATCGTTAAACACTGCAAATCAATTACAGCTTCTGGAACAAAATCTTCCGGATACCCTTCTAGAAACATCTGCGATAATACAGCTTCGCGCTGATAACTACTACCAGAAACATCTACAGCACCTTGACCGCCTTTTTGTGAAATCCACAACCAACTAATGCCTGGATCTTCACCATCCCATTGTTCTACCCAATGAGGATACATCGAAACAGGCTGGCTACCCAACGGTTCCTTATTTATCATTTGATAGATATCACGGGTAACCACCGGTTTGAGTATTCCTTCCTCTGTCTGAAACTTCATAAATGTCAACATACTATTCCCATCTTTCTCTGAAAGAACAACCCAACCATCTTTTACATAAGGAGAGCTAATAGAGATTGTAGTCGAACCAAAATAAGAAACTCCGGTAGTTTTATCCAATACCGCCAATCGCAAATCTTTATTTTTAGCTATTGTATCCGCTACCCACTCCAAATCTTTTGAGTGAGCTATCACATGTCCGTCATAGCTCCATTCATACTCTAGGTCACGACTTTCATACCCTAGAGCAAAAGTTAACTCCGGTTTTGAAATGACCTTGTCTCCCAGAGAATAATAAGAAGTTTCTGTAGAAACAGAAATTTCTATATCATTCATTTCTTTGTAATCATAGTTCCCTTTATCATCATAACAGGATGCCATACTTAAAAGGAACATAACGATAAATATTATTCTTATTTTCATATTCAAGTAGTCTGTTTATTTAATTTATAGGTACAGTCATTGGAAACTCTTTGCCATCAGCATCCACATCCATCACATTATTTTGTGCGATATAGCGTTTGAATGTCAACGAATAAGCCCTCTTCTCTGCAGTGTTTAGTGCTCCGAAATTAGTAACTCCAGTACACTTTACAAATTCCTCATATTTTTTTCTAGAATATGTACCCAAATAAACCTTTGTAACTTGAGTTGTCCACCATTCCGGCTTGCTTACCACATTGTTGAATATAATCTTTATCTGTTCATACTGCTGCATTGTTCCCTGAAAGTAGTCATTCGAGACTAACTTCAAACATAACTTCACATTCTCTTTCAGATCATCAGTTTTTACCAAAATAACTTCCAATGTATCATTAGACAAACCAGCACCAAACTTTGGATTATCCGGCAAACGAAAATTCTTGGCAGCAGCATTCGGAGTAGTGTCTTCTTTATCATTCTCTTCTACCACTACTACACTATAAGGGGTGTCCTCACTCAAAGGCTTACCTATTAAACTTATGCCAATCTTTACAGTTATTTCCTCACTTGTAGGATAATTATTAAATGATACCTCCATATATCCATTCTCTTTATCATAGTCATTAGTAGTATTTATCAATTGACTAAAATAAAGATACTGTTCTCCCTGATAAGATTTTATCTCATCTTCTGAACATGAGCAAAGACAAACAGAGATTAAAGCAAATAATATATATTTTTTCATAATGTCTTCTTCTGATTAATATTATACGTCTTCATTGTTAGGTTTATCAAATACAAAGACTATGTTATCTTTAGGTTTCTGATCCAGGCGTTTGTATTGGAAGAACATCTGTCCCTCACCTACGAACTCACGCCGCATCTCTTTTATCAGTTGTGTATGGAAAACCTCTAGTGAACCAATACTTGAAGCAAGATTAGTAGTACTGATTCCTCTTGCATAACGCACCTTATCTAACATTTCACCAGCTTTGGAAAACTCATCATTATGAGCAAAATATTCTCCCATAATATAGTACATCTCGCTTAAACGTATAGCAGGAATCATATCTGTTCCCGAGGTTCCTTCTTTTATATCGTATTTAAAAGAATACTTGATATCTCCTCCATCCCAACTTCCAAACAAATCAAGATGACGATCATCAGCACCGGCTTCATCACCAAAAAGATCCGTAGTGTTTACAAGTAATACTACATCATTTCCACTAGTCATATATGGAAGATAATCTTCATATAAAGTTGATTTAAAGAAAGTCATAATGATACTATTATAGTCTTTTCGATTAGTAGTCAGACTACTAGAAAAACCAAAACAAGATGCTGTAGATGTACTTCCTGTAGGATAATTGGCATCTACTACTTCTTTTGCCTCTTTATAAGCTTCTCCATACTCTTCTGCCCAACAATAAACACGGGCTAACATCGCTGTTACAGCATAATAGTTCATTCGATATCCACGATATGCAAAAAACACATCTTTAGCCAATTCACCGTTATTACTACTATTTGAGGCCAGCATACGATTATCGGTAGACATCCAATGTTTGTGCTCATCAGTAATATCACATTTTGCCAATAAATCTTTTGCTGCTTTCAGATCTCTAATAACTTTATTCAGAATTTCTTTGTTACTCTCATAAGATGGTACAATAGTAGGATATACATCAACATAAGGAATGTAAGCTTTACCATCATCCTTCAACATAGAAGGAGCAAACATTCGAAGCATATCAAAATGAATTAACGCACGTAAGCCTAAAGCTTCCCCCCAAATCATATTTTTCTCTAACTCTCCCTCTGCAAAGACAGAGGCATCTGCATCGCTTACATTGGCTATCAGATTATTACAGTTCGCTATATTATTATATCCTACAGACCAAATACTGGAAATTATACTTTTGACATCTGAATCATCAAATTTATAATTAGCAGCCTTATAATAAGATGAAGTACTCTTCATATAACTAGTTCCCGATTGATAATATTGTGCTATTACATCCATGAACCCCCAAGAAATACTCTGACCATACATTGAAGATGTTCCCAAGTTTAAATAAACTCCATTCAAGGCGTTGCGATAACCATCTCCAACTTCAAAAAGCTTATCGCCGTTGACTTGGTTACTTGGTGCTACATCCAACCAATCACTACAACTCGTTGTAAACAAACTGGCTGTCAATAGTAATATTGCATATATTTTCTTCATACTATTCATTTACTCTAAATATTGTTTATTAAAAACTCATTTTTACTGAAGCTGCAAATGAGCGTGAGTATGGATAATCTAAACCACGTTCAGCACGTACTGTAGAAACACGAAACAAATCATTGCCCGACAATTCTACACGCAATAAACCGATACGTGCTTTCTTCAACCACTCTGCATTAAAATCATAACCAACCGTAAGAGAGTTAAATGTTAACACATTGTAATCCTGAATGAAACGGCTAGTAGGGCGAGTTACAGCAACAACTCCATCTGTTTGTAAACGTCCGTAAGGAGTACAGTCTCCAGGATTTTGCCAACGTCCTGTCAATACACGACGGTCTACATTACTACTTTGTATATATGCATTTTCAACCTTATTCACTAATGTAGAATTATAGCGCTGTCCTCCAAATTCATACATAAATGTAGAATATACAGTGAACTGCTTCCAACGCATATTAAAACCAAAAGTACCTTGAAGTTTCGGCTCTTCATTTCCAATTACAACTTGATCAGCAGCGTTCCAGTCATACGTAATAGTGCCATCGGGGCGGACAAATATTTCTCTACCATCTGCAGGATTAATACCTAATGATTTTACCCCAAAAATAGACGTCAAAGATCCACCCTCTACATATTGCAAATAAGTAGCGCTATATTCCGTTTTACCTTTATTAGTACCAGAGTTATAATCAGCATATTTCTCTTGCACTCGCTTATTATACTCTTTTAGGCTATCAGAAATCTTAGTTATCTCATTCTTATTATGAGCCATATTAACAAAAGCTGCTACATACCAATCTTTAGCATTCAGAATTGTACTACGTAATTGAATTTCAACACCTTTATTCATCACCTCACCAATATTATCCTTATACGAAGTAAAACCTGTAGAGCTAGGTAAAGTTACACTATTAACCAAGTCAACTGTCTTCTTACGATAATAAGAGAAGTTCATCTGAAGTAACCCTTTGAACATATCAACATCTAATCCTAAATCCATATTATGCGTTTTCTCCCATCCTAATGAACTGTTTCCTAGAGCCATCAACGTCGCCCCTAAACCTGTTTTAAACCAATTATCTGTAATCACTTGGTAAATCGTTTGTGCCTCATAAGGAGAAAAATCTACTTTACCAGTAATACCATATGTCCCACGGATTTTAAAACGATCCATCCACTCGAATTGCTTCATGAATTTATAATTATGTAAATTCAATCCAAGTCCTCCAGAAAAGAAGGGAGCAAAACGCTGATCGGAGCCAAATTCTGAATTACCATCAAAACGTAATGAGACATCTGCTAAATAAATATTATCAAATGAATAGTTGAATGTCCCTAGTGCACCAAACAAACGACTTTTACTATCTGTATTAGTAGGTAATGTAGGTACTTTATTTGCATAGCCTGGAGAAGACAATTCCCCAGAAGGAAACCCTTTATAGGTAATACCAAAACTATCACCAGTACTGGAAGTCGCATTTACACCAACTAAGAAGTTCAAATTATTCTTTTTGATACTCCGATTGTATGACAAAGTAGCTGTAGCATCCCAACTCAAACTATTGGCAGTAGCTACATCTAACTGACCAGAAACGACGTTATTAGCATTCAACAGTTCAGTATTCTTTTTTGAACGAGGATCTAAAAACTGACGTGAATCCGAATTTGATTTTGTTACACTAAACTGCCCTTTCAATAACCAGTAATTATTAATGTTCCATAACACTTCAGTGTTATTAATCAATTCCCATGATTTGCTACGATCATAACTTTTCAACGTAGCTTCATACAAAGGATTCTCTTCTGTTCCTCCGGTCCATGGATAAGTTGTTTCCAAATAATTCCCATTTTCATCCAAATACTCATCATATGGCAATTTCGAAGTATAATCAGAAAAACTTCCATAAGGAGACTCTTCAGACTTAGTATAGGTATACGAAAAGTAATTTTTCACTTGAAAAGAGCCAAAACGATAAGATAAAGATAATCCGCCGGACATACGATCACGGTAAGACCCCTTCATCACACCTTCACCTGTATTGTAAGAGAAGTCAGCTCCCCAACGTAAATCGTCCGTACCACCATCCAAATACAAGCTATGCTTGTGATTGAATACAGTACGAAGTGGTTTTGATAACCAATAAGTATCTACTCCACGAACCACATTATTCAACTTATTATTATAAATCTGATCCAAACGATTTTGCTCACTCGCACCAGCTTCCGGTTTAGCTGTATACATACCAGCTGCAACCTCCGTTTCAAACTTTTCCCGCGCATTCATCATATTATAATCAGTCAAATCAGGATATTCCAACGTTCCAGTAAAATTATAATCAATATTAACCTTACCAGCTTTCGGAGTAACTGTTGTAATAATAACTACACCATTTGCTGCACGAGAACCATACATAGCAGTAGCGGCAGCATCTTTCAAAATTGTAATACTTGCAATACGGCTAGGGTCCATATCATACAATTTCTGCACACTGATCTCAAAACCATCCATTATAAAAGTCGGAAGGTTAGGATTATTCTTCAATGATGTTTTAGAAAGACTTTGAGCATCCAACTGAGTGGTTCCGATGCCTGAACGTCCACGAATATATAACTCTGGAACATTATTCGGATTCGACCCGGCTAAATTATTCTCTGCAATACGAAAAGAGGGGTCGAACGTTTGCAAAGCTCCCAATACATTCGTTTTGGAAACCGACATCAGCTGATCTGCCGTAACCGTCACTGAAGTACCCGTAAAGCTATTCTTGCTAATTTTCGCATATCCGGTTACCACCACCTCTTCCAGCTGCTTGGAATCCGGTTTCAACTTAAAGGTATGAACTTTATCGAGATTCAACTTACCTGTATGTATTTCCAAAGATTGCATACCCACAAAAGAAAGACGAATCGTAGCGTCTCCGTCAGGGAGTCCCAATGAAAAGGCACCGTCTGCATCTGTCATGGTTCCGATGTTTCTCTCTTTTCCGAGTATCAAAACTGTAACTCCCGGCAGTTCACCACCCATATCATCAACCACTCTACCTTCCAAAACACGTGTTTTCTGATCTTTCTTCTTGATGACTACAATACCATCTTTGGTGGCATAAGTGAAACCTTTAGGTGAAAGAACGCGGTCCAGCAATTCTCTCCAAGGCTCGTTAGTAGCTTTTACAGTCACCGGTTCAACTCCTTTAAACATCTTCGAGTTATAAAGCATGTTGATTCCAGCTTTCTGTTTTACCGTGTTTAAAAATGTCTCCATCGGCACATCCTTCAAATCAAGTGTCACTTTCTTCTCATCAGGTGGAAGTGCCCATGCACTGAGAATCATGCTCAATGCAAACAGACATAACATAAAGACTCTTCTTTTCTCCATAATTTTTAATCAAAACTCAATATTACTCATTCTTATATATCAATATATTTCTGCCGTTTATTCTATAGTAGATATCGCCGGTTAGTTCTAAAGCATCCAGGAAAGTGTTGATCGTGCCATATCGCTGTAAGTCGCCACTATATGTCAAGTCGCATAAAGATGCATCCTCATAATAGACATGGACATCATACCAGCGCTCAAAGGTTTTCATGATATCTCCCAGTCGCTTGTTATTGAAAACATACACACCTCTTGCCCAACCGATATATTCATCTACATCGACTGCCCGCTTTTCAATTCCACGGGAAGAAGCAACAGCCTGTTCACCTGGTGCCAACGTAATGATTTTCTGATCAGGTGTGGAGAAGTTTACTTTTCCATATACAAGAGTGGTATAACATGCGTCCGCATCATTGTATGCATTGACATTAAATGCAGTACCGAGCACCGTTACTTCTCCAAAGCGCGTCCGGACAACAAACGGATGTTCCTCGTCTTTCCTCACATCAAAATAAGCCTCTCCTTCCAACGTTACAATTCTGCGTTTTCCGACAAAACGGGCCGGGTAGATCAATTTAGAACCGGCATTCAAATGAACGGTGGTTCCATCAGCAAGAAGGACAGTATTCTCTCCTCCCCGCGGTATAACCAGTTCATTTGACTTGGCCGGACTTTCATCGACGTTTTTTTCTGCGTGTTGTTGTGTTGTGACGGTCGGTCGATACGATAGCACCCCTTTATTATATTTTACTTGGACGCCATCTACTATTACATTTATATCTTTCTTTTGTACATCAATTGTGCTCCCATCGGGTAAGGTCAGCACTGCCTGTTTGCTACCCGGCTCGATTAGTGCAATACGTGCCTTGTTGTCCTCCATTGCCTGATAATGATTCACGGCATAAAAAGAAATTCCCACAGCCAATACTACCATAGCCGCAGCAGCATACCACCACGTCCGGATACGACATATCTTTCCGTCAGACGGATTTTCTTTTTGTTGAATTTGTTGAAGGAAATGCTCGTAAGCCTTTTCCGATGAATATTCTTTATACTTATTAAAAGAGTCTTTCAGTTCCTCACTATCCTGCAATTTCTCATACACCGTTTTCAGTTCCGGGTGCTCAGATAAACGTTGTTCCAACACCAGCTGCTCTTCCTGGGGCGCAAGGCTCAGCGCTTTTTCCAGAAGGGGAAGTGCCTCCTCCCTTCGGTTCAAATGGCT
>ERZ780177.2944-NODE-2944-length-13437-cov-2.311463_pt1 | contig 13437 bp, 6 predicted proteins | sample MGYA00510973_ERZ780177 | MGnify/ENA primary metagenome ERZ780177 (study PRJEB29588, sample SAMEA2144396) | human gut metagenome | biome: human gut; feature: human-associated habitat; material: faeces | place: Denmark | collected 2008/2010 ...
TATGGGCAAGGTTCCTATCCGGAAGGGAATAAATAAGAAGTTTGATTGTGATAAAATATAGAAACGATGAAACAATTTATATATATATGGTTGGGAATTATACTTTTAAGTGTAGTTTCATGTTATGATGACAAGGGTAATTATGATTATCATGATATAAATGAGATAACATTTGGAGATGTTAATACGACATATAACGTTTTATTAAATATCGATACCTTGAAAATAGATGCTCTTGTTGAAATGTCGACAGGAGATAAAACAGACGCAAGTCGTTTTCAGTATGCGTGGATAATATCTCCTATAAATACGAGTAATCAAAAAGATACAATTTCTACGGAGCGTGTGTTAAATTATTTTATCTCTTTGGCACCTAATACGTATGATTTGTATTTAAAAATTTGGGATAAAAAAACAGATGTGCATTGGAAGAAAAAATTTACGGTAATAGTAGGAACTCCTTATTCCCGGGGAATCATGTTGATAGGAGAGGATGTGAATGGTTATGCTGATGCGCAAATGATTTCTATGTCAGGTTTAGATACCGTGGTAATTAAAAATGTATTGGCAACTAGTGGATTACCAGCCCTCAAAGGGCCTATTTCTTTTTTCCATACAGGAAATCAAGGGGAAGAATATAGACAAGTATGGGTGCTTTCTGAATCCGGATCATATTATTTGGATCGGCAGACGTTACAAGGGACTGAATCGGACGTGTTCCAGAATTTTTTATTAGAGGATTATGGCGAACCGATGATGCCTATTGCAATCGCTCCAGAGCAAAGGGATATTAATGGTAAAGTTGAAGGTAATAGAATCGTTGTTTGTAATAATGGCTATTTGTTCTATACGGGTCTGAACATGCTAACATATGGGACTTATTCTTTCCCGTTGAATTGTTTACAGGATGACTTGAGTAAGTATATTCCTGCAAGCAAGTATCTTTTTTATAGTATTCAATCGTTAAAAAAGTTTATATGGTATTCAGAAGAAACTGATCGTTTCTATAAGGTTGAGGGGTATTTGAATCCTTATTCCGATACGATTGTACCGAAGATTTCGGACGCATTTGTTTGGGATCAAAAGGAAACAGGGCGTAAGTTGATCTATGGAGAGAATACTTGGAATGAAGCAAAGGCATGGGTTTCTGATGGAAATTCGTTTGCTCTTATGGGGGATGGAACGAATGCTTTTATTTATAAATTCTATGTGAATAATTTGGAAGCAAAGAATTGTTATCGAATTTCTTCAAGTGTAGCAACTGATGTATTAAGTGCTGATTTTTACGCTTTCTCGTCTACTCGTTCTGTGTTATTTTACGTGAAGAATAACACGTTGTATGCTTATAATTATGATATAGGTAATGAGCGTGTGGATATGATCCCTTTGGAAACAACGGATGAGATTACCATGTTGAAGTTTGATTTGACCATGGAACCTATGAAAGATGCTTTGTATATTGCGACATATAGTGCAATAGAGGGTGGTTCTTTACGAAAATATTATGTGGGAAATAATCCGGATAAAGTAGAGTTAAAATCAGATCCGAAGGCAGTTTGGAAAGGATTGACGAAAGTGAAGAATATGAGTTGGAGAGCGTTGCTATAATTGTAAAATGATTGTAAAGTTGATAGTGATGAGAAAGATATTTCTTTTCGTGATATTATTGTGCTGGGGGATAGTGGGATTTACCCAGGATGGAGTGAATTTTGAGCATTTGAGCTTTAAGGAGGCATTGGATAAAGCCCAGGCAGAGAATAAGCTGGTGTTTGTGGATTGTTATACTTCTTGGTGTGGTCCTTGTCGGAACATGACAGAACATATTTTTCCTCAAGAGAAGGTTGGAGATTATTTTAATTCGAAATTTGTTTGTGTGAAATATGACATGGAAAAGGGGGAAGGGCCTGAATTGGGTAAACGCTTTGGAGTGCGAGCTTATCCTACTTTTCTGGTCTTGCGTACGGATGGAACGCTTGTTCATAAATTGGTAGGCGGACGTGATGCTGATGGAATTATTCGGGGTGTAGAGGAGGCTTTTGATGCCTCCAAAGCCTCCGGTGCAATGGAGGCGAGCTATCAAGCTGGAGAGCGTGGTAAAGAGTTTCTGCTGAAATATCTGAAGACTTTGATTCGTTTTTATGATCCGTTGGAGACTGTTGTTGCCGGAGAATTGATGGACCAATTGAGTGATAAAGAAAAAATGAGCAAAGACTATTGGTTTCTTTTTACAAATCAGAATTTGTCTCCTGCAGGATCTAATATTGAGAAGTATTTATTGAAAAATTATACATATTTTTGCAAGTCAATAGGCAAAGAGGAAGTTTCTAAAGAGGTGGAAAAACGATATATGGAACGTTTGATGAGAATATTCAAGAAAGAAGAAATCATGACCGAGCGACAATTGAAAGCTCTAGGACGTGAAATTGATGCTCTAAAATTACCTAATAACGGAGACCTGCAGTCTTATGTGAAGATTGCACGGGGCGAGATGAAGAATTTGACTTCTTTAGTATTTGTTTGCGAGAATGAATTTTTCAAGATTAAAGCGTTGGAAGTTCCCTATATTCATTTTTATGATCGTATCATGAAAGAAGGAACCCCGGAGGATAAGGAACGCTGGATTGCTGTGGGTGAAAAATTGTATGTGCAAATGGAAGATTGTGAAACGAAAAAGATAATCAAGCTTTGTTTGGACTTTTACAAGAATAATAATAAGCAAAATTGAAAATTTTGACAGATGAATAGGAAGTTACTTATCGTGGTATTATTGATGTGCGGGTTGTCGGCAATCGGACAGAAAAAGATCAACTACGTGGATCCAATGATCGGGACGAATGGTATGGGACATACTTTCCCGGGAGCTTGTGTCCCTCATGGATTGGTGCAGTTAAGTCCGGATACGGATACGGTGCCGCATAATGTGAATGGGACGTATCAGCCTCGGGCTTACGAGTATTGTGCCGGTTATCAACATCGTGATAGTTCTATCGTGGGATTTAGTCATACTCATTTTAATGGTACCGGGCATTCTGATTTGGGAGATATTCTGATAATGCCGATAACGGGTGACGTGAAGTTTAATCCCGGTACAGCAGAGGATCCGGATAGTGGTTATCGTTCTCGTTTCACTCATGACACGGAAAAAGCGTCTCCGGGATACTATTCTGTCGTGTTGGAAGATTATGATGTAAAAGCAGAGTTGACGGCAACCGAACGTGTAGGGGTGCATAAGTATACTTTCCCGAAAGGTGAAGGACACATATTGTTAGATCTGAAACATGGCATTTATAACTATGACGGTAAAGTGTTGTGGGCTAATTTGCGGGTGGAGAATGATACATTATTGACAGGTTATCGAATTACCAATGGTTGGGCAAGGGTAAATTATACATATTTTGCGATAACTTTTTCTAAACCGATCAAGGGTTATGGGTATCAGGAGATGAAGCCGATGGCTTATAACGGTATGTGGCGGAAATTTAATATTTACCGGGATTTTCCGGAAATCGGAGGACGTAATGTTGTGGCCTATTTTGATTTTGACTTGTCGGATGGAGTGCCATTAGAGGTAAAAGTGGCACTTTCTCCGGTGAGAGCTAGTGGGGCGTTGAATAATCTTCGCGTGGAAACAGCAGGGAGGTCTTTTGAGCAATTGCGTGACTTGGCAGAACAAAAGTGGGAGAATGCGTTAAGTGTTGTGGAGGTAGAGGGGGATTATGATCAGACATGTAATATTTATTCTTCGCTTTACCACACGATGATTAATCCTTCACTTTACATGGATCATGATGGGGCTTATCGTGGGTTGGATCATGAGATCCACCATGCCGATGATTTTATAAATTACACGGTTTTCTCGGTATGGGATACTTATCGGGCATTACATCCTTTGTTTAATTTGTTTTATCCGTCACGTAGTAAAGATATCATTGCTTCTTTTTTGAAACATTATCAACAGAGTGTACACGGGGCTTTACCGATTTGGTCGCATATGGCTAACGAAAACTGGTGTATGATCGGGTATCATGGTGTTTCCGTGGTGGCAGATGCTTATGTGAAAGGAATAGAGATGGATGAAAAATTGGCTTTGGAAGCCGTGATGAGCAATTCGACGATCCCTTATTTGGATGGCTTGAAGGAATATATGGAGTTGGGATACGTGCCGATGAATAAGAGTGGTAATTCTGCTTCCGTAACGCTTGAATATGGTTATGATGATTGGACGATATATAATATGGCCCGGTTGATGGGTAAACAAGAGGTTGCAGACAAGTATCTGAAAAGAGCGGCTGCTTATAAATATTTGGTAGATGAGGATTTGGGATTTATTCGTCCGAAAGATTCAGTAGGAAAATGGAAAGCGAATTTTGATGTGTTGGATACTCATGGGCAGGGATTCATAGAAGGTAATTCTTGGAATTATTCTTTCTATGTTCCTCAGGATGTGAACGGGGTGAAAATTTTTATGGGAGGAGATAAGCGTTTTATAGAGCGTTTGGATTCTTTGTTTACCATGGATTTGCCTGCTAAATATTACGAGAAAACGGAAGATATTACTCAAGAGGGATTGATGGGAAATTATGGACACGGTAATGAGCCAAGCCAACATATTCCGTATTTGTATATGTGGACTTCACAACCTTGGAAAACGCAGTACCGCTTACGGGAGATCATGGATCGGATGTACCGGAATAATATTGACGGGCTTTGCGGGAACGATGATTGCGGCCAAATGTCGGCTTGGTATATTTTCTCGGCTATGGGCTTCTATCCGGTTTGTCCGGGATCAGACCAATATGTTTTTGGAGCACCTTATTTTAAGGAAATGGTAATACATCTTGAAAATGGTAAAGATTTGGTTATTAAGGCTCCAAAAGTAAGTGACAAAAATCGTTACGTGAAATCTGTGAAATTGAATGGTAAAGAGTATGATAAAGCATATTTGACGCACCGGGATATTTGTAATGGAGGGGAAATCTATTTCGAGATGTGTAGTAGTCCGAATAAAAAACGGGTGTTTACCAATGATCAGAAACCTTATTCCATGACGTCAGATGAGAATAATAACCGTTAAATGTTGAACAATGAAGTATATTGTTATTGTTTTAGTTTTATTGGCATTTCGATCGGTAAATGCTCAAGAACAACCTTTAATTTCTTACGTGCGACCTTTGGTTGGGACTTCCGGGTACGGGAATATTTATCCCGGTTCGCAAATTCCTTTTGGTGGGATCCAGATAAGTCCGGATACAGATTTTGATTATTATGATGCAGCGGCCGGGTACAAGTATGATCATACGACTCTGTTAGGTTTTAGTTTGACACATTTGAGTGGAACGGGTATCCCGGATTTAGGAGACTTTTTGTTTATGCCCGGAACAGGAAAAATTTATTTCACCCCGGGAACACATGAGAATCCGGATGCGGGTTATCGTTCTCGTTATAGCCATGAACGGGAGTGGGCAAGTCCGAATTATTATGGGGTCGAATTACTGGATTATGGGGTAAAAGCAGAGATGACCTCTGGGGTTCGAAGTGGAATGTTACAGTTCACTTATCCGGCTTCTGATAGTTCTTTTATATTGTTGGATTTGAATCATACTTTGTGGCAGAGTTGCCCGTGGAGCAATATTCGGGTGGAGAATGATTCCACCTTAACGGGCTATAAGCTTGTGAAAGGATGGGGACCAGAGCGTCACGTGTATTTTACGGCAGTATTTTCCCGTCCTTTCGAGAATTTTGGGATTATGCAGGATACAATTCCCGTGGTTTATAATACAAAACGTTTCCGGAGTCATTTGGAAGCTTGGGGGGCTGACTTGCGTTTTTGGATGCAATTTCCGACTTGTGAAGGGGAGACTGTTACGATAAAAGTGGCTATTTCTAGTGTTAGTACTCAAGGGGCAGTAAACAATATACGAGAGTTAGAAGGGAAGAATTTTGCAACCTTGAAGGTGGAGGGAGAAAAATTGTGGGAAGATCAATTATCAAAATTTGTAATTGAAGGTTCTCAAGAACAGAAAGAAACGTTTTATACGTCTGTGTATCACACTTTCTTACATCCTTTTATATTCCAGGATGCTGATGGGCGGTTCCGGGAGTTGGATAAAAATATTGGGGAAGCGAAGGGTTTTACTAATTATACCGTATTTTCTTTGTGGGATACTTATCGTGCGTTACATCCTTTGTTTAATTTGGTACAGCGGGATATTAATGCGGACATTATTAATTCGATGTTGGTACACTATGATAAGAGTGTGGAACATATGTTGCCTATTTGGTCATTTTACGGGAATGAGACTTGGTGTATGATTGGTTATCACGCTGTGTCGGTAATAGCTGATGCTATCATGAAAGATGTGCAAGGGTTTGATTATGAACGAGCTTACGAGGCAATGAAAACAACGGCTACAAACCCTAATTATGATTGTTTGCCGGAGTATACTCAGTTGGGATGGGTTCCTTTTGACAAAGAAAAGGAATCTGTATCTAAGAGTCTTGAATACGCTTATGATGATTATTGTATTGCTCGGGTTGCGGAAAAATTGGGAAAAATGGATGATTATCATTTTTTTATGAAACGTGCTTTGTCATATAAAAATCTGATAGACCCGGAAACAAAGTATATGCGTGGGCGTGATAGTCAGGGGAATTGGCGTTCGCCATTTTCTCCGATAGCTTATCAGGGCCCAGGGTCTGTAAATGGCTGGGGGGATATTACAGAAGGGTTTACTTTACAGTACACTTGGTATGTGCCTCATGATGTTCAGGGGTATATTAATGAGGCAGGGGAAGAGTTATTGCGAGTACGTTTGGATTCTATGTTTGTGACGAAGATGGCCGATGATATTCCGGGTGCTCATGATATTCAAGGGCGTATTGGTGCTTATTGGCACGGAAATGAGCCTTGTCATCAAATATTGTATTTTTACAATTATTTGAAGCAACCATGGAAGTGTCAGGAGAAGTTACGTTATATTATGGATACATTTTATGGGAATACACCGGGATCTTTAAGTGGAAATGATGATTGTGGTCAGATGTCTGCTTGGTATATTTTTAATACAATGGGATTTTATCCCACAGCCCCATCAAGTAATGTATATAATTTGGGATCTCCGGGGTTACCGGCGGTAGATATGTGTATGAGTAATGGTAAACATATTCGGGTGACAACTAAGAATTGGTCGAAGAAGAATATATATGTGAAAGAGATTTATTTAAATGGAGAGGAATATAACAAATCGTATATTACCTATAATGATATAAAAGACGGGATGGATTTACATTTTGTGATGAGTGCTCGTCCGAATTACAAACGTGGCATCTCAGATGATGCAGTCCCTCCTTCCATCTCTGAGAAAAAATGTAAATGACAATAAAATCATTTTTTGAATTATAACGAATTATGAAAGAAAATTCTACGAGTGTTAAGGCCTTGTTGCCCGTGTTGTTCGGTTTTTTTATCATGGGTTTTTGTGACGTAGTGGGTATATCGACGAGTTACGTGAAGTCAGATTTTGAATTGAGCGAGACTATTGCCGGTTTTCTTCCTTCGATGGTTTTTTTTTGGTTTTTGTTGCTTGCAGTTCCTGCCGCAATGTTTATGAATCGGTTGGGGCGTAAAAATACGGTTTTGGCTAGTATGTTGGTGACGCTGGTCGGCATGATTATTCCTTTTATTCATTACAATCTTTATACGTGCTTGCTAGCTTTCGCCCTGTTGGGTATTGGAAATACGATCTTGCAGGTATCATTAAATCCTTTGTTAACGAATGTGGTGAAGGGTAATGTTCTGGCGAGCTCGTTGACGGCAGGTCAGGTGTTGAAAGCGGTGTCATCTTTCTGTGGCCCTTTTATAGCTGCATTTGCAGCGACAATGCTAGGTAATTGGCAGTATCTTTTCCCGGTATTTGCTTTATTGACCTTGCTTTCGATGTGTTGGTTATTGTTTGTGCCGATTCCGGAAGAAACCTCGGGACAGTTGACCTCTTCATGGGGAGCAACATTCTGTTTGTTGAAAGACCGGACGATTTTGTTGCTTTTCCTCGGGATCGTTTTCGTTGTGGGTGTTGATGTAGGAGTGAATACAGTGGCTCCGAAGTTATTGCTGGAACGTTGTGGCTTTGATATTGCTGAGGCTGGTATCGGATCGAGTGTTTATTTTGCCTTCCGAACGATTGGTGCTTTCGTGGGGACGTTTCTCCTAGCACGGGCGTCAGGTAGCAAGTATTTTCGGGTGAACGTTCTAGTGGCAATTGCTGCACTAGTCGTTTTGTTTTTTGTGTCGGGTCAATATCCGATCCTTGTGTTGATTGCTTTGATCGGATTCACGTGTTCGAGTATATTTTCGTTGCTCTTCTCGATGGCAATTCAGGCTCAGCCGAGGAAAGCGAATGAGATCTCTGGCTTAATGGTAACAGGAATTTTTGGAGGAGCGGTAATTCCTCCACTGATGGGTTATTGCACGGACTTGATCGGTACACAGGTCGGTTCGCTGGTGGTGATCCTTGGTTGTTTGCTCTACCTCTTGTATTGTTCTGTGGGAATAAAGACAGAGAGATAATTCTAAACTCATGATTTTTGAACTAATAAATTTGTCATGTATCAGTTTGATAAAAGAATCGTGATGACGTTGGATGCTGGGGGAACGAACTTTGTGTTTTCTGCAATCCAGTCTAATGAAGAGATAGTTGAACCTATTGTGTTGCCTTCGAATGGGGATAACCTTGAAAAATGTCTGGAGACTTTGGTGACAGGTTTCTCGGCGATCAAGTTGAAATTGCCGGATAATCCGGTGGCTATCAGTTTTGCCTTTCCTGGTCCGGCTGATTACGTGAATGGGATAATTGGAGACTTGAATAACTTGCCAGCTTTCCGTGGTGGTGTGGCACTTGGTGCCTTTTTGAAGAATGTATTCGGTATACCGGTTTTTATTAATAATGATGGTGATTTGTTTGCCTACGGAGAGGCGTTGGCGGGAGCTTTACCAGAGGTAAACCGTATGCTCGGGAATGCAGGTAAGAGTAAGGTTTATAAAAATCTAATTGGGATCACGCTAGGGACCGGTTTCGGAGGTGGAGTGGTTCGTGACGGGGAGCTTTTTCTTGGAGACAATGGATCGGCTGCGGAAGTTTGGGTGTTGCGTGATAAACGAGAACCCGTTTATAGTGTGGAAGAGGGTATCTCTATCCGGGCTATCAAACGTGAATCTGCTCGTCTTTCTGGTGATCCTCGCAAATTAACGCCAAAAGATATTTTCGATATTGCAGAGGGTACTTTAGAAGGAGATCAGGCTTCCGCTCGCACAACATTCGAACACGCTGGAGAAGTGCTTGGTGAGGCGATTGCTTCAATAAACGCTGTCGTGGATGGGATCGTTGTTCTTGGCGGAGGTATTGTTGCTGCCCATAAATACTTGATGCCATCGGTTATTCGTGAGCTAAACGGAACGGTAGCAATGTACGAGGGTGCACCATCAGACCGAATGGAAATGAAAGCCTTTTTTTTGGATGACCCGGCGGGACTAACTGCATTCTTAGCTCCAACCTCTAGACAAATTTTAGTTCCGGGGACGACGGAAACGATTGAGTACGATCCGGTGAAGAGAATGGGAGTGATTACGACCAAATTGGGAACAAGCAAGGCTATTGCTTTTGGGGCTTATGCTTTTGCGTTAAATGAATTGGATAAATATTAAATAATTTTCAGTAGAGATTATTGATTTGGGGGATGATCAAATTTTGATGATCCCTCTTAATTTTTTTCAACTTTTTCCCGTTCTAGGATTAACTTCACATTCTTTATTGGTCTATAAATTTTATCCACTATATAGGGTTTTGTTTGTTGGAAAGAATGTTTTATATTTGTCCGTGATCATTTGGACGAAAGGGTTATAATTTGGTACGGGAAGATATTTATCAAGAGTTATATTTAGCTATTACGGAATTACCTGAAGATTGCAGGGAGATATTTTGGTTATACTTTCAAGGTAAGAATAACAAGGAAATTGCAGAAATTCTTTCTCTTCCGGAAAAAGACGTGCGAGCTTGTAAAAGGGAGGCTATTTATCGATTAAAAAGCCGTCTGGGAGGTCTATTTTTCTGGTTGCAGATCATGAGAATCGTGTGAGGAGAATGTGTCAAAAGTTCGTAATGTCTAGGGACTTTACGAACTTTTGACACTCTTTCTTCTAGGGTAGATATTGATAACCTAGTTTTTCGCTGATCTCCATGTTGTTTTTGATCGGTAGGATGGTGAAACTCCAGTGGTAATCTTTGTTTGTTGGGAGCTTGTATTTGGGGTAAGGTTGAGATCCCCAGCTATCGTCCCCGGCAACTCCCATCATGCGGTGATCTATGCATACTTCCACGAAATTACGAGGGAAGATGTCGTTGATATGCGTTTGTTTGGGTTTTCGGTTTTTCGCCATGAGCGGGTCATGGGATTCGTCTTTCGTGAAGTTTTGCCATTGATACGGGCGGTTGGATTCTTCGGAGTCGAAGTCTTCTATCCGGTTCCGGGAAACGTTAAACTCCATGAAGTTCGAGTCGGCAATGAACAGGAGGCCCTCCCCGTTTTTATCCGTGAGAGCCAGCCAGCGGGTTTCTGTTTTGTGGCCGTTTTCTTGTGGGCGTACATAGGGAACGTATTGTTGCTCGGCAGTGCTTTTGTAGTACCCGATAAGTGTTCCGTTATTTCGGTCACAATAGTTTTCCTCGGGTCCCCGCCCGAAATACTCCAGTTGATTCACGTCCGTGGGAACCCTGAAACGTACCCCGATTCGGGGAAGTTCTGGCGCATCCGGTTGAGTTTCTAGGTGACAGGCCACGTGGATCATGCCTGATGGGTATAACGTGTAGGACACGTGATATTTGCTGTTGGTTTCCTGAAGTCTGTACGTGATGGTCAGGTTCGTGTTTGTTACGGAAGTAGAGGTTCTGATTCCGGCAATCTTGAAATTTTTGCTTGCCTGTTTCCAGCCTTGTTGCCGATTCGGCATCCCGTTACCATAGTCGTTATCCGTGGGACCTCGCCAGAAGTTGGGTTGGAACCCGAAATCTTCAGCAATATATTGAACGCCATTGGTCCGGTAGGACGTCACGTATCCTTTTTGCTTGTTGAATACGAAGTCGATATTCGAGCCGGATATATGAATGTCCGGTCCGTTTTCTTCCATGGTCAGCGTTTTTTCGGGGGTAGGACGGAACACGGGTGCCGGGGTGTAATCCGGTAATCTGAATTGTTCCGAGGCCACGATGTAGCCGGCTGGGACGGAGAGATTCGCTTGCTTGGACTTCACGTAGAGATTTAGGAAATACTCTGTTCCGGGTTTATTCTTTACGTTTCTGAGTGGAATCGTGAGTTGTTTGTTTGTCCCGGGGGCGAGATGCTGCGTGGGAAGGATTCCGGACTGCACGGTTTCCGTGTTTGCCTGTATCGTGTACTCGATCGTGTATTGATTCAAGTTCGTGAAATCGTATCGATTTTCTACTCGGATGATTCCTTTTCTTAGGTCAACGGGCTGAAACCACACGTACTGGTAGGCTTTTTTTATCTCGGTTAAACCGGGATGCGGTTCCCGGTCGGGACCAACCACTCCGTTACACAAAAAATTCCCATCTGACGGGGAGTTTTCTCCGAAATCTCCACCATAAGCCCAGAACGGGGTTCCCGTTTCGTCTTTCACAAGGATGCCTTGGTCAATCCAATCCCAGATGAACCCGCCTTGTAAATTGGGGTAGCGATAGATTGCATCCCAGAGATCCATGAAATTTCCGGTGCTGTTTCCCATGGCATGGGCGTATTCTGACATAATGTAAGGGCGGTCTGTTTGGGTGTTACCCCATTTTTCCAGCGTGTTTGCACCCGGGTATTGCGGACAGTAGATGTCCGTGTTCCATTCAAGCAGGGCTCTCTCGTACTGTACGGGACGTGTCGTGTCCTTGGATTTTAGCCAGTTATAAGTTATGTAAAAATTATACCCGTTCCCGGCTTCATTTCCTAAGGACCAGAATGTAATACAGGGATAATTTTTCCCGGTTTCGTACATATTCATGGTCCGGTCCATGTGGGCATTCAGCCAGTTCGGATTATTTCCTAACGTTCTTCCCTTGCGAAGATCGTATCCCATACCGTGGGATTCTATGTTCGCTTCATTGCATACGTAAAATCCGTATTCATCACAAAGTTCGTAAAAGCGTCTTTGTTGGGGATAATGGCAACAGCGTATGGCGTTAATATTGTGACGTTTCATGTTTTCGAAATCTTTACGCATGTGCGCCTCACTGAGAACGTGGCCCGTGTGCTCGTCGTGTTCGTGGTAATTCACGCCCTTAATCAGTACGGCACGACCGTTTACTAGGAATTGGTTACCCCGGATTTCCAGTTTTCGGAAACCAACCCGGAAAGGAATGACTTCGGTGGTTTTCCCCGGTTGTTCGATCCGGATAAATAATTGGTACAAGTTTGGAGTTTCTGCCGTCCACGGGGCAACTTGTGGAATTTTCGCCTCGAAATGAACCGTTGTTGCAGAATCTATTTTAATGGTTTGTGTCCCTTCTGCCACTCGTGTTCCCGAGGTGTTTTCCAGTTGATAGAACACGGTGACCTGTCCCGGTTGCCGGGGATTGGTGTTTTCCATGAATAAATCTAGTCCGAAAAGTCCGTTCTTGTACGTGCTGTCCAGATCTTGACGGATTGAGAAATCCCGAAGATGCAAGGGTAATTGTGCGAATAAGTAAACGTCTCGTTCGATTCCGCTGATTCTCCAAAAGTCCTGACATTCCAGGTAGCTTCCCGTTGACCATCTATATACTTCTAAAGCGATGAGGTTACGTCCCAGTTTTAGGTAGCGGGTAATGTTATATTCTACGGCATCTTTGGAGTCCTCACTGTACCCAACCTTGGTGCCGTTTATGTACAGGTAGCATCCTGATTTTACCGCACCGATATGCAGGAATATCTCTTTCCCATTCCATTGTTCGGGAATCTCGATATATTTCCGATAAGATCCCACAGGGTTTTCTTCCGGCAAAAGAGGCGGTTGCGGGTTACGGGGACAGAATTCGTAAGGATGATTCGTGTAGAGTGCATTTCCGTAACCGTTTACTTCCCAGTTTGCAGGGACATCAATCTCTTCCCATGTCGAATCGTCAAAATTTGTTTTATAAAAGTTTACCGGGCGTTTTTTGTAGGAGGAAACCCAGTTGAATTTCCATTTCCCATTGAGCGATTTATAATCGAACGACGTGTTGAAATCGTTGCTCCGGGCTTTATCCACATCACTATAGGTCATGAACGCCGTCCGGGGATATTCTTTCCCGACAAAAGGTATGGTCTCATCTTGCCATTCCGGTTTCACTTGCATGAAAGCTGTAGAACAGATTAAACAACAGATAATCGTGGAAAATAGTTTTTTCATTTTGTATGTGGTTT
>ERZ780177.2952-NODE-2952-length-13412-cov-6.840159_pt1 | contig 13412 bp, 11 predicted proteins | sample MGYA00510973_ERZ780177 | MGnify/ENA primary metagenome ERZ780177 (study PRJEB29588, sample SAMEA2144396) | human gut metagenome | biome: human gut; feature: human-associated habitat; material: faeces | place: Denmark | collected 2008/2010 ...
GCGCGCCGCAGCGGGGAGGGCTGCCCGTCAGGGTCAGCACGACAAAAGCGGAGGGCGCGCCCGCCTTCCTGCCCGGCCTGCGGGAGTGCGGGTACCGGGCGGGGGAAATACAGCAGATACCAGAAAAAACAGCGAATACAGGAGGTTCCGCTAGATGACGGAAAAACAGATAGGAGGGAACGGCATGGCCAAACGGCAGCCAACAGTACTGCGCGTACCGGAAAACGGGGCAGGGGATCCCTTTTTTGGGCGGCAGGGCAATTGGTTCGAGGTTATTTTTGAATCTTCCTACGATGGCTTTTACATCACCGATGGCAACGCCATCACCCTGACCCTGAATAAAAGCTACGAGACCATCAGCGGCCTGCGCAAGGAGGAGATGGTGGGCCGCAGCATGGCGGAGCTGGTGGCCAGCCGGGTCATTTCGGCTTCCGGCACATTGCTGGCGCTGGAACGCCGGGAATCGGTGACGATGGAGCAGCAGTTCAAAACCGGCAAGCGGGCCATCATCACCAGCACCCCGGTTTTCGATTCCGAAAGCAACATCGTCATGGTGGTTACCAATGTCCGGGATGTGACCGAGCTGTACTCCCTGAAGGAGCAGCTGGAGCAGAGCGAGGAGCGCAACCGGCTCTATTCCGCCGAGCTGGAGGCTGCCCGCAGCCGCCAGGACCGCAATCCATCCAGCCTTATTTTCCACGATAAGAACATGCAGAATGTCATTAGCCTGCTGAACCGCGCCGCCCAGATGGAGGTGCCGGTGCTGCTGCAGGGCGAGGTGGGCGTGGGCAAGGGCGCCCTTTCGGAGTACATCTACAGCAAAAGCAAGCGACGCAAGGAACACTTTATCACCATACCCTGTGCCTCCCTGCCGGATGACACCATGGTGGCCGAGCTGTTCGGGCTGGGACCGGGGGTCTCACCGGAATACCCACAGGGCAAGACCGGCCTGCTGGAGCAGGCCAACCGCGGGGTGGTCTTTCTGGATGAGGTGGAGCAGCTGAACCACGAAAGCCAGACCCGGCTGCTTTCGGCCATCAAGCGGCGGCAGGTAAAGCCGCTGGGCTACGGCGCCGATAAGCCCTGTGACCTGAGAATTATCGCTTCCACCAGCGCTGACCTGCTGGCCCTGGTGCGGGAAAAGAAGTTCCGGGAGGACCTGTACTATGCCCTGAGCGTGCTGCCCATCAATGTACCGCCGCTGCGGGAGCGCCGGGAGGATATCCCCTATATCGTGACGGCCTATGCCGCCGAAATGAACAAGAAATATCACCAGAAAAAGCGCTTCGCCCCGGAGACCATCATCTGCATGCAGAGCTACAACTGGCCCGGCAATATCCGGGAGCTGCACAATGTGGTGGAGCGCATGATGATTATTTCCAAGAACAATGTCATCCAGCCGGAGGAGCTGCCCATCACTGATAACATCACCATCAGCCAGAAGGATAGCGAGGAGTACTTTGAGCAGGTGAACCTGCACAGGCTGGTGGAGCAGCTGGAGATCAGCTACATCCGGCGGGCGTACAGCCGCTACGGCAATGTAAGGGACGCCGCCCGCAGCCTGGGCATGGATGCTTCCACCTTTGTGCGCAAGCGCAAAAAGATAGAGCAGGGGAGGGAATAGTTGCAAAAACGCAATGATGCGCAAAAATGCAACACCTCTTGATTTGTTCAAAAATTTTTAACGAATAGTCAGAAAAGCAAGGAATCAAGCGGAAAAACGGAACAAAATTTTTTGAAAATCGGGAGTGACTGTTGCAGATGCACAACACGAACTCCCGATTTTTCCGCAAAAAATGCAAAAAATGTAGCAAAAACACCCAAAACCGCAAATATGCCAAAAATAAAAGTGAACAAAGGAATCCTCCTCAAAAATACACCCCTGCCAAACTTGCTCCGGGGCGGTTTACAAGCCGAAATTGGCTGGATATAATCGAAAATGAAAGCGGGTGGCCGCTGTGCCGCGCCCCTGGAGAAAGGCCCGCTTTACTGTGAAACAGCCGGATGGCAGCCGCCTGATTGGGACAGGGGAGCAGCCCGCCGGCAGAGGAGTTACCACAAAAAACTGTGACGAGGAGGAAACTTCACATGACCGAAATGACCGAAACCAAAAAAGTGGAGGTACCGGAAGGCTTTATGACCGGTAAGTTCCCGCTGAAAAAGCGCGCTTACGGTGAAGAGCAGCCCGGTATCAAAGTAGGCCCCTTCAAGATCCGTCTCCCCCTGATCCACCACGAGTGGTCCTGGACCGAGATGGCCGCCGCCATGTTCCTGGGCGTTGCCTGTCTGGGCGCTGGTGTTACCACCACCATGACCACCTTTGGTCTGGATGACCCCGCGAATATCGCTGCCCTCGGCTTTGATGAGAACGGCGTATTCCTGATGGCCCTGACCTTCGGTGTTCTGAACGCGATCTGCTACTACCTGCCCTCTCTGCTGGGCGACCCCGTAGTTCCCGGCTGGATCACCCCCGCGCTGCCCCTGACCCTGAAGTTCCTGCAGCAGTGGGACCTGCCCAACTACGCCACCGGACAAGTAGACCGTATTTACGCGATGATAGCCCTGCAGATGCTGGTTGCTCTCAGCTTCCTCATCATGGGTGCTACGGGTATCGGCCGTAAGCTGGTAGATGCCGTACCCATGGGCATCAAGGCCGGTATTGTATTGGGCGCCGGCGTAACGGCCGCGGTAAATGTATTCTCCGCCCGTATGCCCAAGGCCCCCTGGACCGTTGCCATCGCTGTACTGATGTCCTACTTCTTCCTGTTTAACCCCACCTTTGCCCGCAAGGCGACCAAGAGCCGCTTCTGGAATGTAGTGCGTAACCAGGGCGTAGTACCTGCCCAGCTGTTCGCCATCATTCTGGCTCCCGTGCTGCTGCACGAGATCCCGCTGCCTCAGATCCAGTGGGGCTTTACCCCCCTGAGCTTCGGCTATGTTCTGGAGCACTTCACCATCTTCGGCCTGGGCTTCCCGGCCTGGAGCTTCTTCCTGGCGGCAATCCCCTCCGCGCTGGCGACCTACATCATCGCCTTCTCCGACTTTGTACTGGCGAAGGAAGTTGTTGCCGAGGCTACCGCTTACCGTCCTGATGAGAAGGTTATCTTCGATGCCAGCCGTTCCAATCTGGTCAGCTTCCTGCGTAACGCCATCATGTCCCTCTTTGCTCCTTGGGTCCCCATGTGCGGCCCGCTGTGGGCTTCCGGTCTTTTGACCATCACCGAGCGCTATAAGAGAGGCTACAAGACCATGCACACCTACTGGGATGGTGTATGTACCTTCCGTGCCGCCACCGTCATCGCGGTTCTCATTCTGCCGCTGGTCACCCTCATTAAGCCCGCGTTTGCCATCTTCTTCGGCATCACCATGGGTGTTCAGGCCTTCGCCTGCGGCAACATCGGTATCCGTATGTGCACCACCGCCAATGACCGCGGCGTTGCCTGCGTTATCGCCGGTGCTCTGACCTACTTCACCCCCGGCTGGGCTCTGCTGGTCGGTATCATCGTCTGGGTTGTTGTTGACGGCTCCGAGGCTGTGATCAACCTGAAGAACCGCAAAAAGACCGCCGGCGGCCCCTCTCCGGAGGAGCTGGTCTTTAAGCCTGAGGACAAAAAAGGCTGCTGCTGATCATTAAAGAAATTATCCCGCAAGGAAAAATGCCCCACCCGCGGGAGATGAGATAGCCCACTGCGGCGCGCACTCATCTCCCGGCGGGCAAGGGAAAGATGGAACTGATGATCCCAAGGTCAGTTCCATCTTTTCCGCGAAAGCGCGCCGCCCCAAAGAGAAAAGAAAAGGGAGGTAAACCGCCATGAAAATGCTTTCTATTAAACCGACCATCTATAAGTTTAAGACCGCTGAAGAATTCGCTGCGGAATTCAAAATCGGCGTTGGTGACCTGGTGATCACCAACGAATATATCTACCAGCCCTTCTTTGGCAAGCTGAACCTCGGCTGCGATGTGCTGTATCAGGAGAAATACGGCGCTGGCGAGCCCTCCGATGACATGGCAGAGGCCATGTATAAGGACATTAAAGGCGACCATAAGCGTGTTATCGCCATCGGCGGCGGTACCGTCATTGATATTTCCAAGCTTTTTGCACTGAAAACTGTTTCCCCCATCCTGGATCTCTACGATGGCAAGACCGAGATCGTGAAGGATAAAGAGCTGGTTCTGGTTCCCACCACCTGCGGCACTGGCAGCGAAGTCACCAACATCGCCATTCTGGCGCTGAACAGCCGCGGCACCAAGAAGGGCCTGGCGGTGGATGAGATGTATGCCGACAGCGCCGTGCTGGTACCCGAACTGCTGAACGGCCTGCCCTTCCGCTTCTTCGCTACCAGCTCCATCGATGCCCTGATCCATGCCGTGGAATCCAGCCTTTCCCCCAAGGGCAACGAGATGACCCGGATGTTTGGCTACAAGGCCATTGATATGATTCTGCACGGCTACAAGAAGATCGCTGCGGACGGCCCTGAGGCCCGGATGCCGCTGCTGGAGGACTTCCTGATGGCCTCTCTGTACGCGGGCATCGCCTTTGGCAATGCGGGCTGCGCCGCCGTTCACGCCATGAGCTATCCCCTGGGTGCGACCTTCCATGTGGCGCACGGCGAGAGCAACTATGCCATGTTCACCGGCGTAATGAAGAATTACATGGAGATCCGCCAGGATGGCGAGATCGAGAGGCTCAATCAGTTCATCGCCGATATCCTGGGCTGCAAGGTAGAGGATGTTTATGAGGAGCTGGAGAAGCTGCTGAATAACCTCATCCAGAAGAAGGCCCTGCACGAGTACGGCATGAGCCGTGAGCAGATCGAGGAATTTGCGGACAGCGTAATAGCGAACCAGGGCCGCCTGATGGCCAATAACTTTGTGGAACTGGATCGTGACCGTTTGATCAAGATCTATACCGAGCTGTACTAATTGCACGTAAACAGAGCCGACTAACGATGAATCCAAAGAAAGAAAGGAAGTAACGAAAATGGCACTGATGACAGGCGAACAGTATATCGAAAGCATTAAGAAGATCAAAATGGAGATCTATATGTTCGGTGAGAGATACAATAACCCCACCGAGAGCCCCATTCTGCGTCCTTCTCTCAACTCCGTCCGTATGACCTACGACCTGGCCCAGATGCCCGAGTATGAGGACCTGATGACCGTGGTTTCCCCCTACACCGGCACCCGCGTCAACCGCTTCACCCACATCCACCAGAGCACCGAGGACCTCATCAAGAAGGTAAAGATGCAGCGCCTGTGCGGCCAGAAGACCGCCGCCTGCTTCCAGCGCTGCGTGGGTATGGATGCTTTCAACGCCCTGTTCTCCACCACCTATGAGTGCGACAAGGCCCACGGCACCAACTATCACGAGAACTTTGTGAAGTTCATGAAGTATGCTGCCGAGGCCGACCTGACCGTTGACGGCGCCATGACCGACCCCAAGGGAGACCGTTCCCTGGCACCTCACGCCCAGGCCGATCCTGATATGTTCCTGCGTATTGTGGAGCGCCGCCCCGACGGTATCGTAGTCCGCGGCGCCAAGGCCCACCAGACCGGTATCTGCAACTCCCACGAGGTCATCGTAATGCCCACCCAGTCCATGGGTCCCGATGATAAGGACTATGCGGTTTCCTTTGCCGTACCGCTGGATACCCCCGGTCTGTTCATGATCATCGGCCGCCAGAGCTGCGACACCCGTAAGCTGGAGGGCTCCACCCTGGATGTCGGCAACTCCGAGTTCGGCGGCGTGGAAGCCTTGACCATCTTTGACGATGTATTTGTTCCCAATGACCGTATCTTCCTGTGCGGCGAGCATGAATTTGCCGGGATGCTGGTGGAGCGCTTTGCCGGTTACCACCGCCAGAGCTACGGCGGCTGCAAGGTCGGCGTAGGCGATGTTCTGATTGGTGCTGCTGCTGTTGCCGCTGACTACAACGGCGCTGCCAAGGCCAGCCACATCAAGGATAAGCTCATCGAGATGACCCACCTGAATGAGACCCTGTACTGCTGCGGTATCGCCTGCTCCGCCGAGGGCCACAAGACCGAGAGCGGCAACTACATCATTGACCTGCTGCTGGCCAATGTCTGCAAGCAGAATGTGACCCGCTTCCCCTATGAGATCGTCCGCCTGGCCGAGGATATCGCCGGCGGTCTGATGGTCACCGCTCCCTCCGAGAAGGACCTGCGCGATGAGAAGATCGGTCCGTACATCGATAAGTACCTGCGCGGCGTGGCTACCGTCACCACCGAAAACCGCATGAAGATCCTGCGTCTCATCGAAAACCTGGCCCTGGGCACCGCGGCCGTTGGCTACCGCACCGAATCCATGCACGGCGCCGGTTCTCCCCAGGCTCAGCGCATCATGATAAGCCGCCAGGGCAACCTGAACGCCAAGAAGGAGCTGGCCAAGGCCATCGCCCATATTGAAGAATAACCTCCTCATAGAATAACCCCTTTATCTCCCCGCGGGGCAGGGCACAGGGCGCTGTGCCCCGGCTCTGCCCCGCCCCCTTTGCAGGGGAAAACCAAAGACCCAAGGAGAGATGCAACCATGCTGGAACGGATCGAACAGGTTCTGGATGAAAAAGTACGCCCCGCCCTGCGCACCCACGATGGCGACATAAAGGTGGTGCGGGTGGAGGACGGCGTTTTGTACTTCCGCATGCTGGGGCAATGCAGCAACTGTCCCTCCGCGGTGGTAACGGCCGAAGAACTGGTGGCGCCGCCTATTCTGGAGGCGATACCGGAGCTGCGGCAGGTGGTGCTGGATACCACCGTAAGCGATGAGCTGTGGCAGGACGCCATGGAGCTGCTGCGGCGGCGTCACGCCGGTGAAGCGTGAGAATAGGCATAAAGTACTGTGGGGGCTGCAACCCACGCTATGACCGGGTGGCCGCGGTAAAGGAGCTGCAACGGCGGCACCCCGAATGGACCGTAGAGCCCGCTGGAGAGGGCGGGCAGGAGTACATCCTGGTGGTGTGCGGCTGTACCGCCGTGTGCGCGGGCCATGCCCACCTGAAGGCCGCCAAACACAAATTTGTCATTAACAGCAGGGAGCAGCTTGCGGCTGCCTGCGAAGCGATAATAAAAGAAAATGAGGTGTAACAATGGAGGACTGGAGAACTCTGTATCAACAGAAGCTGACCACAGCCGAGGAGGCAGTAAAGCATATTAAATCCGGCGACCGTGTGGTAGTGACCCACGCCACCGGCGAACCCATCCTGCTGACCGACGCCATGGTTGCGAACGCCGAGCAGTACGAGAATGTGGAAGTGGTGCACATGGTGGCCATGGGCAAGGCCGAATACTGCCTGCCCGAAAATTCCAAGCACTTCCGCCACAACAGCCTGTTCCTGGGCGGCAGCACCCGTAAGGCCATAGAGGAGGGCCGGGGCGACTTTACCCCCGTGTTCTTCAGCGAGATTCCGGAGCTGTTCCGCACCACGCTGCACCCCAATGTAGTGCTGCTGCACCTGAGCACCCCCGATGAGCACGGCTATTGCAGCTTTGGCGTTTCCTGCGACTACACCAAGCCCGCCGCCGAGTGCGCCGACCTGCTGATCGCGCAGATCAACCCCAAGATGCCCCGCACCATGGGTGACAGCTTCATCCATGTCAGCAAGCTGGATTACATTGTGGAGCAGGAGACTGACCTCATCGAGCTGGCCCCGCCCCATATCGGCGATGTGGAGCGCGCCATCGGCGAGAATATTGCCTCCCTGGTGAAGGACGGCGACTGCCTGCAGCTGGGCATCGGCGCCATTCCCGACGCGGTGCTCCTGTTCCTGAAGGACAAGAAGGACCTGGGTATCCATTCCGAGATGTTCAGCGACGGCGTGGTAGAACTGGTAGAGGCCGGTGTCATCACCAATGCTAGAAAGAATATCCACAAGGGCAAGAGCGTGGCGACTTTCCTGATGGGCACCCGCCGCCTGTATGACTATGTGGATAACAACCCCGAGGTGGCCATGATGCCGGTGGACTATGTCAATGATCCCCGTGTCATCTGCCAGAACGATAACCTTGTTTCCATCAATTCCTGCGTGCAGGTGGACCTGATGGGCCAGGTGGTTTCCACCTGCGTGGGTCTGCGGCAGATCAGCGGCGTGGGCGGCCAGGTGGACTTTGTACGCGGTGCCAATATGAGCCGGGGCGGCCGCACCATTATGGCCATGCCCAGCACCGCCGCCAAGGGCACCATCTCTAAGATCGTTCCGCTCATTGATGAGGGCGCGGCCGTGACCACCAGCCGCTACGATGTGAACTATGTGGTGACCGAGTACGGCATTGCCCAGTTGAAGGGCAAGACCCTGCGCGAGCGCGCCAGAGAGCTCATCAAGATCGCGCATCCCGATTTCCGGGAGGGGCTCATCAAGGTATATGAGGAGCGCTTCCACGCGAAGTTCTGATTGATTTTCTCTTCATTTTCATGTTCCCCTTTGCGGAGAGGAGGACAATGCCAGCCCCATTGTCCTCCTTTTCTGCACATAGAGAAGCGGAAAAAATGACCGAAAAGAGAGGAGTTCACCTCCATGAATGAAGTGATATTAAGCGGACTGGGCATCCTGCTGGCACTGTGCGGCATGACCGTACTCATCTTCCGGCGGGTCTCGCCCATTATAGTGGGGCCGCTGGCGGCGCTGCTGGTAACAGTGATGAGCGGGCTGCCGGTGCTGGATTCGGTGACCGGGGTATATGTAGCAGGCGTCGGCTCCTTCTTTGTTTCCTACTTTATGATCTTCCTGCTGGGGAACATCCTGGGCAGCCTGTACCAGATCAGCGGGGCGGCGGCGAAGATCGGCGAAACGGTGGTGCGGTGGTTCGGCGCCAAAAACTGCATGGTGGCGTGCTTGATTTCGGCGGCGCTGCTGAGCTACGGCGGCATCAACAGCTTTGTCATCATCTTCGCCATCTATCCCATCGCGCTCAAGCTCTTTGAGGAGGCGGACCTGCCCACCTACCTGCTGCCGGGTATTGTGTGCGGCGGCATGTGGACCTTTGCGATGACCGGGCCCTTTTCACCGCAGATCTGCAACATCGTTTCGATGCAGAGCCTGGGCACCCCCTCCTACGCCGGGCTGATCCCCGGCTTGGCGGCTTCGGTCGTCATGGCGGTGCTGATTGTGTGGTACATGAACCGCCAGGCAAAGAAGGCAAAGGGACGGGGTGAGCACTTTACCCCACCGGAGGGCGGTGTGCGCCAGCATGAGGGGCCCACTCCCGGCACCGTGGTCAGCTTTATCCCGCTGACGGCTGTTATCGTGCTTTTTAATGTGACGGAGATCGGCATTGTGGCCTGCCTGCTCATCGGCATTGTGCTGTCGCTGGGGCTTTTCTGGCGCAGCATTCCGTGGGGAGAGATGCTCTCCACCATGAACCAGGCGGCGGGCAGCTCCGTGACGGTCATCATCAACACGGCTACCATTGTGGGCTTTGGTGCGGTGGCGAAGATCACCCCTTTCTATGCCTGGGCGGTGGAGCTGCTGGAGGCTTCCACCGCGAACCCCTATGTGGTGGCCGCCGTGGGCAGCAATATTTTCGCCTGCATCCTCGGCTCCTCCTCCGGCGGGCTGACGCTGATGTATACCTCGCTGAAGGAGATCTTCCTGAGCTACGCGGGGCAGGGGTACAGCCTGGAGTTTATCCACCGGCTGTGCTCGCTCGGCTCCGGGGGGCTGGATTCCATGCCGTGGAACGGCTCCATTGTTTCGGTGTTCGGCATCTGCCACACCACCCACAAGGCCAGCTATAAGTATAACTTTGTGACCTGCGCGGTGATCCCGGTGCTGTGTACCTTCCTCATCGCGCTGCCCATCTGCATCTGGCTGGGCTGATAGAAGAAGGAGAAAACCCATGAAAACGATACTGACCATGCCCAGCTCCGAGCTGGCCCTGCTGACGATGACGGGGGAGGGTAAGCCCTTTGTGCTGAACCGCCGCACCATGGCGGAGCTGGAAGCCCTGCTGGATGAGGTACGCCGCCGCGCCCCCCGGGCCCTGGTGCTCACCGGGGAGGGGAGGTTCTTCTGCGCCGGGGCGGATATACGGGAGATGGCGGCCATGGATGGCCGGGAGCTGTATGACTGGGCGCTGCTGGGCAGCCGCCTGAACACCAACCTGGAGGAGCTGCCGATGCCGGTGCTGGCCGCGGTGAACGGCATGGCGCTGGGCGGCGGCTGTGAGCTGGCGCTGGCGTGTGACCTGCGCTGCGCCTCCATGGCGGCGAGCTTTGCGGTGCCGGAGGTGACCCTGGGCACCATATGCGGGGCGGGCGGCACCCAGCGGCTGCCCCGGCTTATCGGTGAAACGCGGGCCAAGGAGATGATCTTTACCGGGCGGGAAATTACCGCCGAAACGGCCCGGGAATGGGGTCTGGTAAATGGGGTCTTTACTGCCGGCAGCCTGCTGGAGGAAACACTGAACCTGGCGGAGGAGATCGCCCGGAACAGCCCCTACGCTGTGACCCGCGCCAAGCGGAGCGTGAACGGTGGACGGGAAATGCTGCTGGAGGAAGCGCTGGAATGGGAACGGAGCCTCTTTGGCGAATGCGGCGAAAGCCGGGACCGCAAAGAGGGCATGACGGCCTTCCTGGAAAAACGGCCCCGGATATTTACCGGGGAATGAGAGGGGAGAGAGCATGGCAAAGGTGATCTCGGCCGCCGAGGCCGCCGCCCTGATTGGGGACGGCATGACGGTGGCGGTGGATGGCTTTATCGGCTTTTCGCTGGCGGAGGATATCCTGTGTGAGATGGAGGAGCGCTTCCTGCGGGAGGGCCACCCCCGTGACCTGCGGCTGGTGAATGTGGCGGGCTTGGGCGGCGATGGCCGCCGCCGGGGCATCAATCATTTTGCGCACCGGGGGATGCTCTCCCGGCTTTTGTGCAGCAATCTCAGCCTGGCCAATGCCATTTACCCCCACATCAGCGCAGGGGATTTTGCGCTGTTTATGGCTCCGCAGGGGGTCATGTCCCACATGATGCGGGCCATCGCCGGCAAAAAGCCGGGGGTGCTGACCTCAGTGGGGCTCAGGACCTTTGTGGACCCGCGGCGGGATGGCTGCCGTATGAACCAAAAGGCCTGGGAAAGCGGCGAGGAAGTGGTGCAGCTGGTGGAGCTGGCCGGGCAGGAGCAGCTCTTTTTCCCGGCGTTCCCGCTGGATGCCTGCATCATCAAGGGCAGCACTGCCGATGCCGATGGGAACATCAGCATGGAAAAGGAGGCCTTCCTTCTGGAGCAGTACGAGATGGCCGCTGCCGCCCACAACAGCGGCGGGCTGGTGCTGGCCCAGGTGGATCAATTGGCGCCCGCCCACACCATGAACGCCAAGGATGTGGTGGTGCCGGGCTGCCTGGTGGATTACATCGTGGTAGGGCGGGAGGAGAACTCCCGGCAGCAGTTTGTCACCGAGGAGCGCTGGGTGGAGGCCTTTACCGGGCGGGTGCGCATCCCGCTGGAGGGGCTGCCGCCGGACATCAAAAAGGTGATGGCCCGCCGGGCCGCCGCGGAAATAAAGGACGGTGACTTTGTTAATTTCGGGATCGGGGTGCCTACCCTTATCACCAATGTACTGGCCGAGGAAAAACGGCTGGAGCGGGTGACGCTCAGCATTGAATCCGGGACGATAGGCGGGGCGCCGCAGGGCGGTCTGCTGACCGGCGCCGCCTACAATGCCGATGCCATGATAAAGCAGCCGGATATCTTTGACCTGTATGATGGCGGAGGCATTGATGTGGCGTGCCTGGGCGGGGCTGAATTTGACCGGGAGGGCAATGTGAATGTCAGCCGCTTTGGGGAGAAGATCCCCGGGCCCGGCGGGTTCATCAATATCTCGCAGGGAGCGAAGAAGGCGTGCTTTATGGGCAGCTTTACCGCCGGGGAAAGCGAGATCCGGCTGGAAGGCGGCCGGCTGCGCATCATAAAGGACGGCAATATCCGCAAGTTCCGGCAGGCGGTGGGGCATATCACCTTTTCCGGGGAGTACTCCAACCAAAAGGGGACCCAGCAGGTGCTGTATATCACCGAGCGCGCGGTGTTCCGCCTAACGCCGGAGGGCCTGCTGCTGTGCGAGATCGCCCCCGGGGCGGACCTGCGGCGGGATATTCTGGAGAAGATGGAATTTACCCCGCTGATTGCCCCCGACCTGCGGGAAATGGACGCGGCGCTTTTTACCGAGTGAGGGAAATTTATGCGTTTTGAAAGCGTGTGGGCGGTGTACTTTAGTGCCTGCGGCAGTACCCGGCGGGTGCTGCGGGCGATGGCCGAAGCGGCCAGGGAAGCGCTGGCCCTGTCGGTGCGGGAGCTGGACTACACCCTGCCCCCGGCACGGGAACAAAACTATGCCTTTGGCGAAGGAGATCTGATATTCTGGGGGAGCCCGACCTACGCGGGGCGGCTGCCCAATGTGCTGCTGCCCTTTTTGCGGGGACGCTTTACCGGCGGGGGCGCGGCGGCCGTGGCGGTGGTGCTGTACGGCAACCGCGACTATGATGACGCCCTGAAGGAGCTGTGCGAGGTGCTTTCCGGGAACGGCTTTTGCCCGGCGGCTGCGGCGGCAATGGTGGGCGAGCATGCCTTTGCGCCGGCGCTGGCCCATGGCCGGCCGGATGCCGAGGATATTGCCGCGGCGGAGGCCTTTGCCCGGAACGCGGCGCATACGCTGCGGGAACGGGAACGGCCCATTCCGGCAGCGGTGCCCGGCCGGGAGCCGATTGGGCCCTACTACACCCCGCTGGGACTGAATGGGGAACCAGCGAGCTTTTTGAAGGCGAAGCCGCTGACCGACCCCCTGAAATGCGCCCGGTGCGGGCTGTGCGCGGCGCTTTGCCCCATGGGGTCCATCCCAAGAGAGACCCCGGAGGAATGCGGCGGCATCTGCATCAAGTGCCAGGCCTGCATCCTCGGCTGCCCGAGGGGGGCAAAATTTTTCGACGACGAACAGTTTCTGTCCCATGCGCGCATGCTTGAACAGAAGTTTGCCGGGATACATAAGGAAAACGAGTTTTATCTGTAAAAAAAGAGCGAAACCTGCTTCCGCATGGTTTCGCTCTTCCTTTATTTTCGGCCCTTGACGCGATCCCAGTACGTCTTTGCTGTCTGCTCAGTCTTATTCGGGCCGAATTCGTAATATTTCGCGCCGGAAAGCTCCGCCGGGAGATAGTCCTGTTCGACCCAGTGATTCGGATAGCTGTGCGGATACTGATAGGTCAGTCCGCGTCCGAGCTTCGCCGCGCCGCCGTAATGCGCGTCCTTGATATGCGCCGGGATGTCGCCGCTTTTGCCTGCGCGAATGTCTGCGAGCGCCGCGTCGATCGCCATGCAGGCACTGTTGGACTTGGGCGCGGTCGCCATGACGATCGCTGCCTGTGCGAGTGGAATGCGTGCCTCGGGCAGGCCGAGCTGAAAGGCGCTGTCC
>ERZ780177.2961-NODE-2961-length-13397-cov-3.008694_pt1 | contig 13397 bp, 10 predicted proteins | sample MGYA00510973_ERZ780177 | MGnify/ENA primary metagenome ERZ780177 (study PRJEB29588, sample SAMEA2144396) | human gut metagenome | biome: human gut; feature: human-associated habitat; material: faeces | place: Denmark | collected 2008/2010 ...
CTTTCCGTCAAGCCTGTGCGCAGAACGCACGGCACTGTTCTACGCCAACGCACGCTACCCAGAGAAAAGCGTGGAAGAACTGGCCATTGCCGCATACGCCCACGGGGCTTTCTTGAAAGCTCCCATCCCTCCTTGCGGAGCTTGCCGGCAAGTCATTCTCGGAGTAGAAGAACGGTACGGACATCCCGTACGCATCCTGCTGTTCGGCGAAGAGGGTACCTACGTGGTCGATTCGGTCAAAGCCCTACTCCCCTTGCAGTTTACCGGAGAAACCATGAACGAATAAAATATTTTTCGTACCTTTGCCGAAAATATTCAATTCAAGGTATAATTTAAAGTATGATTAGCGTATCGAATCTTGCCATCCAGTTCGGGAAAAGAGTCCTGTACAAGGATGTAAACATGAAGTTCACCAATGGAAATATTTACGGTGTCATCGGGGCTAACGGAGCCGGGAAGTCCACGTTGCTGAAAGCCATATCGGGCGAATTGGAACCGACCAAAGGCAGTGTGGAACTGGGACCGGGCGAAAGGCTCTCCGTACTGAGCCAGGACCACTTCCAATATGACGACTGTACCGTGCTGAATACCGTGCTGATGGGACACACCGTATTGTGGGACATCATGCAGCAACGCGATGCGCTTTATGCCAAAGCCGACTTTTCGGACGAAGACGGTATTAAAGTGGCCGAACTGGAAGAAAAGTTCGCGGAAATGGGCGGATACAATGCCGAAAGCGACGCCGCAGCCTTGTTGAGCGGCCTGGGTATCAAAGAGGACAAGCATTACGCACTGATGGGCGAGCTGAGCGGTAAGGAGAAGGTACGTATCATGTTGGCAAAAGCACTTTTCGGCGAACCGGACAACCTGCTGTTGGACGAGCCGACCAACGACCTCGACCTCGACACGGTGCAATGGCTCGAATCATACCTTTCCGATTTCGAGCACACGGTATTGGTAGTAAGCCACGACCGTCACTTCTTGGATGCCGTCTGTACCCATACGGTGGATATTGATTTCGGCAAAGTGACGATGTTCGCCGGTAATTACAGTTTCTGGTATGAATCCAGCCAGTTGGCTCTGAGACAAGCTCAAAACCAAAAGGCCAAGGCCGAAGAAAAGAAGCGGGAATTGGAAGAATTCATCCGGCGCTTCTCTGCCAACGTGGCCAAAAGCAAGCAGACCACCAGCCGAAAAAAGATGTTGGAAAAATTAAATGTAGAGGAAATACGCCCCTCTACCCGCAAATACCCGGGCATCATTTTCCAGATGGATCGCGAGCCGGGCAACCAAATCCTCGAGGTGAAAGGATTACGTGCCACAACGGACGACGGGACCGTGCTTTTCAATGACGTGAATTTTACCGTGGAAAAAGGAGATAAAATCGTTTTCCTGAGCCGCGACCCGCGTGCCATGACGGCTTTTTTTGAAATCATCAACGGTAACCGTAAAGCACAAGGAGGCGACTACAAATGGGGAGTGACCATTACTACGGCATATTTGCCTCTCGACAACACCCGCTTCTTCGAAAGCGATTTGAACCTTGTGGATTGGTTGAGCCAGTTCGGTGAAGGCAACGAAGTTTACTTCAAGAGCTTCCTCGGAAGAATGCTGTTCTCGGGAGAAGAGGTAATGAAGAAAGTCAACGTGCTTTCGGGAGGAGAGAAGATGCGTTGTATGATAGCCCGCATGCAGTTGAAAAACGCCAACTGTCTTGTTTTGGACACTCCGACAAATCATCTGGACTTGGAAAGCATCCAGGCTTTCAACAACAACCTGAAGCTGTTCAAAGGCAACATCTTGTTCTCCAGCCATGACCACGAGTTCATCGAAACCGTAGCCAACCGTATCATCGAACTCACCCCCAACGGCATTATCGACAAGATGATGGAATACGACGAGTACATTGCCAGCGACCACATCAAGGAACTTAAAACAAGAATGTACGGGGATTAAAAATATTTTTGGAAAACAAAAGCCGAATGGCAAACTATTTGTAGGGTATTTAGCGACTAAATACCCTTTTAAAATATTGCATCATGGAAAAAAATAAAGATATGAACGAAGAAGAGTTGAAAGCCCAACAAGAAGAAACCTTGGATAATGTAGCGACCTCACAACCAGACGAAGGCGACAAAGCTGAAGAACAACCGGCAAAGGAAATGTCCGTGGAAGACAAATTGGCTGCTGCAGAAACCAAAGTGGCAGAACTGCAAGACAAATACCTGCGTCAGGTTGCCGAATTTGACAATTACCGCAAACGTACCATCAAAGAAAAGGCTGAATTGATTTTGAACGGGGCGGAAAAAACCATCACAGCCATACTTCCCATATTGGACGACATGGAACGTGCATTGAAGAATATGGACAAGATGGAAGACGTGGCTGCCGTAAAAGAAGGCGTGGACTTGATATTCCAGAAATTCGTGAAAATCTTGGGCGAACAGGGGGTCAAGAAAATAGAGACCGAAAATGCCGATTTCAATACGGATTTGCATGAGGCTATAGCCCAAGTGCCGGCTCCTTCGGACGAAATGAAAGGTAAAATTATCGACTGCGTCAAAACAGGCTATACTTTAAATGAAAAGGTGATTCGCCACTCTCAAGTGGCCGTAGGACTTTAAACCGCAATGAAATATGGCGAAACGTGACTATTATGAAGTGTTAGGCGTTTTAAAAAAAGCCTCGGACGACGAGATAAAAAAGGCTTATAAGAAAATGGCTATCAAATATCATCCCGACCGCAATCCGGATGACAAGGAAGCTGAAGCCAAATTCAAGGAAGCAGCAGAAGCATACGACGTGCTCCGCGACCCGCAAAAACGTGCCCGTTACGACCAGTTCGGACCGGAAGGCGTAAATGGTGCAGGCGGATTCGGAGGCGGAGGAATGAACATGGATGATATTTTCTCTATGTTTGGCGACATTTTCGGAGGCCATGGCGGATTTGGTGGCTTCGGTGGAGGCGGCAGAGCCCGGAAACCCCAATACAGGGGGGGGGACCTTCGCCTTAAAGTGAGAATGACGCTTCAGGAAATAGCCACGGGAGTAACCAAGAAATTCAAGGTTAAAAAGAAAGTGGCCTGCCCGCATTGCCACGGGAGCGGAGCTGAAGGCAGCGGTGCTACCGAGACATGCCCGACATGCCATGGTAACGGTTTTGTCGTGAAAACCCAACAGAGCATCTTCGGCATGATGCAAACGCAAGCTGTTTGCCCCACATGCGGCGGAGAAGGAACCATCATAAAGAATAAGTGCAAAGAATGCGGAGGGGAAGGTGTTGTCAACGGCGAAGAAGTCATTGAAGTGAAAATTCCCGCCGGCGTAGGAGACGGCATGGTCGTCACCGTCACGGGAAAAGGCCATGCTGCCCGACGTAACGGAGTCCCGGGAGACATTCAAGTCTATATCGAAGAAGAACCGCACAAGGAACTCTTACGGGAAGACAATAATCTGATATACAATTTACTTCTGGATGTCCCCACTGCGGCATTGGGCGGCGATGCGGAAATCCCGACCATCGATGGAAAAGTAAAAATCAAAATAGAACCGGGCACACAACCGGGCAAGGTGGTACGCTTGAGAAGCAAGGGGCTGCCTGCCGTACAAGGTTACGGATACGGCACAGGAGACCTTATCGTAAATATCAGTGTGTATATTCCGGAAGCTTTGAGCAAAGACGAAAAGAAGACGTTGGAAGAGATGAAGAAGAGTGACAACTTCGCTCCGAATCCTTCCATTAAGGAAAAGATATTCAGAAAGTTCAAAAGCTATTTTGAATAAAAGCCATAAATAAGGAGATGACGTATAAAGAAGCCACAACATACTTGTTCGACAGTGTGCCCATGTTCCAAAATGTAGGAGGAACAGCTTACAAAGAAGGACTAAGCAACACTTTGCTGTTGGATGAACATTTTGGTCATCCTCACCGCAAATTCAGAACCATCCACGTGGGGGGCACTAACGGCAAGGGCTCGTGCAGCCATACATTGGCAGCCATACTTCAAACCGCAGGTTACAAAGTGGGCCTTTATACGTCACCTCACCTGACCGATTTCAGGGAGCGCATACGGGTAAACGGAAAAATGATACCGGAATGCGAAGTGGTTTCTTTTGTCGAAGACGAACGCTCTTTCTTCGAGCCTCTGCACCCTTCTTTCTTTGAATTGACCACGGCTTTGGCTTTCAAATATTTTGCGAAGGCCGAAGTGGATGTGGCCGTTATCGAAGTAGGCATGGGAGGACGCTTGGACTGCACCAACATCATTACTCCGGATTTGTCCGTCATTACCAATATCAGTTTTGACCACGTGCAATTTCTGGGAGACACCCTTACGAAAATTGCCGGAGAGAAAGCAGGAATCATCAAGCCCGGAGTTCCAGTGGTCATCGGCGAGACTACCGAGGAAACGAAAAAGGTCTTCAAGGATAAATCACTGGAGATGAATGCTCCAATAAGATTTGCAGAAGAAGAGCATGAAGTCATCTCATCCCGTTCGGAAGGCAATACACGTGTGTACGAGACTCTTCATTACGGAAGTTTTATAGGCGAACTGGGTGGACTCTGCCAGGAAAAGAATACGGCAACCATACTCACGGCTATCGACGAACTTCGAAAAGCCGGTTATACTATCGCACAAGAGCATATCCGGCTCGGCTTCGGGCAAGTTTGCAAACTCACCGGCCTACGAGGCCGTTGGCAACAAGTCGGAATGTCCCCCACCATAATCTGCGATACAGGACATAACACAGGGGGGATAAGTTATATTGCCGACCAACTGAGAGGTGTCCAGGCCGATAAGCTCCACATTGTAATAGGTATGGTAAATGACAAAGACATTCATTCCGTTCTACGACAGCTTCCCCAATGCGCTACCTATTATTTCACGAAAGCAAACGTCAAACGGGCGCTTGACGAACACACTCTTCAAACACTTGCTAAAGAAGCCGGATTAAGAGGAACTTCCTGGCCCGACGTAAGGTCTGCCTTTCAGGCGGCACGGCAATCTTCTACGGAAAAGGATCTGATTTTCGTAGGAGGTAGCACGTTCATTGTGGCCGACTTTTTAGCCTTTTATCACCCGGAACAAGCATAATCTGCAAATCTTCTCATTTCTGCATCATCTTTTTCCCCGAAATCTTTTGCAATAAGAAAGTTTTTTTCTTATTTTGCATAACGATAATTTAACTTTAAATCATAAGTCGGATGAGTTTAAAAAATATTAGTGGTCTTAAGAGAGAAGATTTTCAAGCAGAAGTTCAGGGCAAACAAACAGATTTGTTTATTCTGAGAAACAATAAGGGTTGTGAAGTTGCCATTACAAATTACGGAGGAGCACTGGTTGCCATTATGGTTCCTGACCGTGACGGAAAAATGGCAAATGTCATTCAAGGACATGACAACATCCAGGAGGTCATCAGTAGTCCGGAGCCATTCCTCAGTACTCTGATAGGCCGTTACGGTAATCGTATCTGTAAAGGTAAATTTACGTTAGAAGGAAAAGAGTATTCATTGACGATCAACAATGGTCCGAATAGTCTCCACGGTGGTCCCACCGGATGTCATGCCCGCGTATGGGACGCAGAGCAAACGGACGAACGGACATTGCGCCTGCATTACGTCTTCGCAGACGGCGAAGAAGGTTTTCCCGGGAAATTGGACATGAATGTCGTTTATTCGTTTACCGACGACAATGAATTGGTAATCAAATACAAGGGAACCACCGACAAAACGACTATCGTCAATATGACCAACCACGGTTTCTTCAGTCTGGCCGGTATTGACAACCCCACTCCTACTATTGAAAAACTGCAATGTCAGATTAATGCCGATTACTTCATTCCTATTGATAACACCTCTATTCCTACAGGAGAAATCAAACCTGTAAAAGGTACTCCTTTTGATTTCACAACCTCGCATGAAATCGGCGAACGCATAGATGCCGATGACGAACAGACGCGGAATGGAGCCGGCTACGACCATTGCTTCGTACTCAATAAGAGAGAAGTAGGCGAACTGAGTTTTGCAGCTAAAATATACGAACCTGTTTCCGGTCGTACAATGGAAGTTTATACCACCGAACCTGGAGTTCAAGTATATACGGATAATTGGGCCGACGGATACAAGGGACAGTTAGGGGCAACATTCCCGCGTCGAAGCGCAATTTGTTTTGAAGCCCAGCATTTCCCCGATTCCCCCAATCGCCCTTACTTTCCGTCTGTAGTTCTGAAACCGGGCGAAACTTATACCCAAACAACAATCTATAAATTCGGAATTGAAAAATAAGTGAAACAATAATAGACAAACAAATCTTAAAAAAACAAATTATCAAATGACTCAAAAAACACAACCGAACTACACGTTCGCTCTCACGGTGGTCATTATCGTTTGCTTCCTTATCGGTTTCGTAACGACAATGAACAACTCTATGATTGGATTCTGCAAAACGGTATTCAACTTGACAGAAGCTCAAGGACAGCTTGTCAACTCGGCATTCTATGGGGCTTACGCATTGTCTATCCCGTTTGCGCTCATGATGAACAAGATTGGTTATAAGATGACATTGGTTCTCGGCTTGGCCGTTGTCGGATTGGGTTTCGTAATCAATTACTTTGGTATATCAACGAATTTGGATGCCGCCCAGACGACCATCTATAATATCTTCTTAGCCAGTATGTGTTGTGTGGCATTGGGTATCGTCATGTTGCAACTCGTAGCGAATCCGTACGTAATGGTATTAGGTACACCAGAGAAAGGTGCATTCCGCATGACGTTAAGCCAAGCCTTAAATTCTGTAGCCACGACATTGGCTCCGATGTTTATTACCTATTTTATTATTGCAGGTAAATCGGAAGATCAATTAAGCGGAAATGATGTGACCGTTCCTTTCTTGGGATTGGGCATTTTTACTTTCCTGCTTTGCATCATTCTTTACTTCTTGAAACTTCCGGAAATCAAAGAAGAAGAGCAAGCTGCCGACAATGGTGACACACGAGAATACAAATCGAGCGTGTTCAAATACCCCCACGTATGGTTCGGTGCTTTCGCCATCTTTATGTATATGGGATTGGAAATCGGTATCCCGTCCATGTTGTCTGCTTATTTCGACAGCAAGCCTGATTTGGGCGGCAAAGCCGAAGACTTCCTGCCGTTGTACTGGGGCGGCATGATGGTTGGACGTTTCATCGGTGCCGGTGTGTTAAGCAAATACCAACCACGCCATTTGTTGACGGTTTGCCTTCTCGGAGGTGCGGCATGCGTCGGCATTTCATTCGTTCTGCCGGGGATGGCGGCCGTATACGCCATGTTGGCAGCCGGCTTGTTCCACTCCGTGATGTGGCCGCTTATCTTCAACCTCGGTTTACAGGAATTGGGTCCGCATACAAAAGCTGCCAGTGGTATCATTAACATGGGTGTAATCGGTGCGGCCACACTGCCTTTGTTGATGGGTGTCGTAGTAGACCATACAGGTGTAGGCATGGCTATCTGCATGATGTTCATCTACTACCTGTATGTCATTTGGTTCTGCTGGAAAGGTTCTAAAGTAGGACTTAAAGGATAAGAAAAATCTCTTTTTATTAACCTCATAAAATAAATGGATTATGAAATTGACAATAGATGATGTAAGAAGCCGTTTCATTGAACACTTTGATGGAACAACCGGTTCTGTATATGCTTCTCCGGGTCGTATCAACCTCATCGGTGAACACACTGATTATAATGACGGATTTGTATTCCCCGGTGCTGTTCAACAAGGCATGATTGCTGAAATAAAAGTAAATGGAACAAGAAACGTACGTGCCTACTCTATCGATTTGAAAGATTACGTAGAGTTTTCTTTAGACGATGAAAAAGGACCGAAAGCAAGTTGGGCCCGCTACATTTTCGGCGTATGTCGGGAAATGATGGCATTGGGTATTCCCGTAGAAGGCTTTAATACAGCATTTGCAGGCGATGTTCCTCTCGGAGCAGGAATGTCTTCTTCTGCAGCACTGGAAAGCGTATATGTTTTTGCACTCAACGATATGTTCGGCGAAAACAAAATAGACAAAATGACATTGGCTAAAGTCGGACAAGCTACAGAACATAAATATTTGGGATGCAATTGCGGTATTATGGACCAATTCGCTTCTGTTCACGGTAAAGCAGGCAGCCTGATGCGTTTGGACTGCCGCAGCGGTGAATTCGAATACTTCCCGTTTGATCCGAAGGGCTATAAATTGGTATTAGTAAACTCTTGTGTAAAGCACGAACTTGTAGGTTCTCCCTACAATGACCGCCGCAGAAGTTGCGAAAACGTAGCCGCAGTCATCAACAGGCACCATCCTGAAGTGAAGAGCTTACGCGATGCAGACTATGCTATGTTGGATGAAGTGAAGAACGAAGTATCGGCAGAGGATTTCATGCGAGCTAAATATGTCATTGGCGAAAAAGAACGTGTCTTGGCTGTCTGTGATGCCTTAGAGAAAGGCGACTATGAAACCGTAGGACAGAAAATGTACGAAACCCATTACGGTCTGAGCAAAGAATACGAAGTTTCTTGCCCTGAATTGGACTTCCTGAATGATATAGCAAAAGAAGAAGGCGTAACCGGTTCTCGTATTATGGGAGGAGGTTTCGGAGGTTGCACCATCAATCTTGTAAGTGATGAACTTTATGACAACTTCGTAAAAGTAGTCAAATCGAAGTTCAAAGAAAAATTCGGTAAAGAACCGGTCATTATTGATGTAGTCATAGGAGACGGTTCCAGAAAACTCTGCTAAAAACAAAATCTTAGCATCTTATTTATGTAGAAAAAGGGAATCATTACAATGTAGTGATTCCCTTTTTATTAACGTAACCCACAACTGAATAAAACGATATCCTATCCACCATAGTTTTCTATGACTGTACGGTTTTTAATAAACTATAACATAGAAAAAGAATAAAAAGAAGTGTAAGGCATACACCTTATGCCCAAAAACATATATATTTGCAATAGAAATACGAGATAAAGTCGTAACTTTACATTCAATTTAAATCTTTTAATTCATTCACCATGAAAAAAGAAAGAAATGCAATCTTAGGTGTAGGACTTATCACAGTTCTTTTGGCTTCATGCAGCCAACAACCTCAAAGTAATTTAACCGTTTCAGGACTTGATCCGCAGAACTTCGTAGCTGATGTAAAAGGCAAACCGACAAGCTTGTACACTCTTAAAAATTCCAATGGAATGGAAGTTTGTGTCACAAACTTTGGCGGACGAATCGTATCTATTATGGTACCAGACAAAAATGATTCCTTACGCGATGTCGTGTTAGGTTTCGACAGTATAGCCGATTACATTAACAAACCCAGTGATTTCGGAGCCGCAATAGGTCGCTATGCCAACCGAATAAACAAAGGCAAAATTGTTATTGACGGGGATTCTGTTCAATTGCCCACCAATAATTTTGGCCATTGTCTGCACGGAGGGCCTCAAGGATGGCAATATCAAGTGTATGAGGGAAAACAGTTGAACGATACGACACTGACTATGACGATGTATTCTCCTGACGGAGACCAAAACTTCCCAGGAGTTGTAACTGCAACGGTGACCTATACCCTAAGCGGTGATAATGCCTTGGACATTAAATACGATGCAACCACAGATAAGAAGACTGTCATTAATATGACTAACCATTCTTATTTCAACTTATCAGGCGATCCGTCCCAACCAGCTACCGATCATATTTTATATATCAATGCGGACAACTATACTCCTGTAGACAGTACATATATGACTACGGGCGAAATCGTTACGGTAAAAGAAACTCCAATGGATTTTACTACTCCGAAAGCCGTAGGACAGGATATAGACAAATTTGATTTTATCCAACTGAAAAACGGCAACGGTTATGACCATAATTGGGTATTGAACACCCAAGGAGATATCAACCAATTGGCAGCTAAGCTTACTTCGCCTACAAGTGGAATCTCATTGGAAGTTTATACGAATGAACCCGGTATTCAAGTCTACAGCGGAAACTTCTTGGATGGTACATTAAGCGGAAAAAAAGGAATCGTATACAACCAGCGTGCTTCCGTTTGTCTCGAAACCCAGCACTACCCCGATAGTCCGAATAAACCGGAATGGCCTTCGGTAATACTGGAACCCGGGCAAACTTATCACAGCGAATGTATCTTCAAGTTTACAGTAGAAAAGTAAATATCATTAACTATAATCAAATAAAAACAAAACCATGAATTGGAATTCAAATGAATTTATTTGGCTCGATTGGGCAATCCTGGTAATTGGAGTCATTTTAGTAGCATGGGCAGTTTATCGTTCTGTGCAGAAAGACAAACGAGCAATGAAAGGGGCAGACAGCCAAGACTATCTGTTCGGAAAGGGAGAACCTTGGTACGTTATCGGTGCGGCCATATTTGCCGCAAACATCGGTTCAGAACACTTAGTAGGTTTGGCAGGAACCGGTGCAAAAAGTGGCGTAGGCATGGCACACTGGGAAATGCAAGGTTGGATGATTTTATTCTTAGGATGGCTTTTCGTTCCTTTCTACCAGTTATTGAACAATAAGATGGGCAAAATCATCACCATGCCCGATTTCCTTAAATTCCGCTATACCCAACGTACAGGTACATGGCTTTCTATCATTACACTCATAGCTTACGTACTCACAAAAGTGAGTGTTACGGCTTTTACGGGTGGTATCTTCTTTGAGTTCTTGCTCGGATTGCCATTCTGGTATGGAGCTATCGGGCTTATCGTACTTACAGGTATCTTCACCGTATTGGGTGGTATGAAAGGAGTCATGACGCTTTCTACCATTCAAACTCCAATCCTTATCATCGGTTCATTCTTGGTACTTTTTCTCGGCCTCTCTGCTTTAGGGGACGGTAGCATTGCTGCAGGATGGACAGAAATGATGGATCATGCGCGCAACGCCATGAACGTAGGTGCAGATGGACATGCTTACGGTGCCAACCACATGTTCCATTGGGAAGAAGGCGACCCCATGTACCAAGAGTATCCCGGTTTTGTCGTATTTATCGGGGCTTCAATTATTGGCTTCTGGTATTGGTGTACAGACCAGCACATTGTACAACGTGTTCTCGGACAGACCAAAGGAGAAGACAACAGAGTGGTAATGAAACGTGCTCGTCGTGGTACAATCGCTGCCGGTTATTTTAAAATCTTACCGGTATTCATGTTCCTTATTCCGGGTATGGTAGCAGCAGCATTGGCGGCAAAAGGTGAATTTGACATGTCAAATACCGATGCGGCTTTTGCTGTGATGGTAAAAGACGTATTACCGGCAGGTGTAAAAGGAATTGTGACCATCGGTTTCATTTGCGCTTTGGTTGCCTCTTTAGCTGCTTTCTTCAATTCATGTGCCACATTGTTCACCGAAGACTTTTACAAGCCTCTTCGTCCAGGCAAGAGTGAAGCCACTTATGTCATGGTAGGACGTATCGCCACCGTAGTTGTAGTCATCCTCGGTATGGCATGGATTCCTGTTATGATGAGTTTGGGTAGCTTGTACGATTATTTGCAAGGTATTCAGTCGTTGCTTGCTCCGGCAATGGTAGCTGTCTTCTTCCTCGGTATTTTCTCTAAGAAGATTACTCCGAAAGCCGGTGAATGGGGTATGATTGTAGGATTCCTTATCGGTATGGTACGTTTGGCTACCAATGTAATGACCAATACGGGAAAAGACGTAATGACCGGAGCTTTCTGGGAAAATACAACTTGGTTCTGGCAAACCAACTGGTTGGTATTCGAAGTTTGGTTGTTGGTGTTCCTCATTGTATTCATGTTCATAGTTTCATGCTTCACACCGAAACCGACGGCAAAACAAATCGAAGCCATTACGTTTACAACCGATTATAAAAAGAGCATCCGAGAGAGCTGGAACAAATGGGATGTCATTGCGACATTGGGAGTTGTTGTTCTGTGCGGATTGTTCTATGCTTATTTCTGGTGATAATATAAAAAGGAAATGACCACCTATTATAATATAAACCCTCGATTCTACGTTTCCGTAGATTGCATCATATTCGGCTTTGACAAGGGCAGTTTAAAACTGCTCTTGCTCAAGCGGAATTTCGAACCGGCAAAGGGAAGTTGGTCCTTAATGGGTGGATTCGTACAAGACGGTGAAAGCGTAGACGATGCAGCCAAAAGAGTTTTGGCGGAACTGACCGGCCTCGAAAACGTATATATGGAACAGGTCGGAACTTTCGGAGAAGTAGACCGTGACCCGGGGGAGAGAGTAATATCCGTGGCATATTATGCATTAATCAACATCAATGAATATGACCGGAATCTGGTACAGCAACATAATGCGCATTGGGCAGAAATCAACGAAATTCCACCACTTGTTTTCGACCATCCCCAAATGGTAAAACAAGCCCGAATTATGCTGCAAAAGAAAGCCTCTTCCGAACCCATCGGTTTCAACCTTTTGCCAAGCCTGTTCACTCTGTTCCAACTACAAAGCTTGTACGAAGCCATTTACGGAGAACCTTTAGATAAACGGAATTTCCGCAAACGGGTTGCAGACTTGAACTATATCGAAAAAACAGATAAGATTGATAAAACAGGGTCAAAACGGGGAGCCGCTTTATATAAGTTCAACGAGAACGCTTACCGTAAAGCCCCTAAATTTAAATTATGAACTATGTTAGAAGAACTCAAAGAAAAGGTATATCAAGCCAATCTTGATTTAGTGAAACAAGGTTTGGTTATCTTCACATGGGGTAATGTATCAGGCATAGACCGTGAAAAGGGACTCGTAGTCATCAAACCGAGCGGCGTGGACTATGATACGATGAAAGCCTCGGATATGGTTGTGGTAGATTTGGAAAGCGGTAAAGTGGTAGAAGGAGAATTGAATCCTTCATCCGACACACCGACACATCTTGTCCTCTACAAAGCTTTCCCGAACATTCAAGGAGTAGTCCACACCCACTCCACTTATGCTACCGCATGGGCTCAGGCCGGCAAAGACATCCCCAATATCGGGACGACACACGCCGATTATTTCCACGAAGCTATCCCCTGCACCTCCGACATGACAAAGGCAGAAGTAGAAGGACAATATGAGTTGGAAACCGGCAATGTTATCGTTAAACGGTTTGAAGGGATTAACCCTGACCACACACCGGGAGTATTGGTAAAGAATCACGGTCCGTTCAGTTGGGGTACGAGTCCGGCCAATGCCGTTTACAATGCCAAAGTGATGGAGCAGTGTGCCAAAATGGCTTTCGTGTCCTTTATGGTAAACCCCGAAACCACAATGAATCCGCTGCTCATCGAGAAGCATTATAACCGTAAACACGGACCGAACGCTTACTACGGACAGAAAAAGAAATAAACAAAGTATATTAACTAACAAATCTTTAACAATTTAAAATT
>ERZ780177.2965-NODE-2965-length-13381-cov-2.311721_pt1 | contig 13381 bp, 10 predicted proteins | sample MGYA00510973_ERZ780177 | MGnify/ENA primary metagenome ERZ780177 (study PRJEB29588, sample SAMEA2144396) | human gut metagenome | biome: human gut; feature: human-associated habitat; material: faeces | place: Denmark | collected 2008/2010 ...
TTGCCGAAGTAAGCAAAGACCCCTTTGACTACGCGCTCTACATCGCAGGCTCTTCTGCCGGCGCAATCGCACCGTTCCTTGCCACCTCGATGGCAGGTGGCTTTGCGCTCAACGCCTTTAAACTCAACGCTGTCGCTCGTGCCGTGCAAGCTGCCACTATGGGCGCAGGCTCGTACAACGTGGAATTCGGTAGTTACATCGAAAACTACCTTGCCGAAAAGGGCTACGACCTGAGCAATATCGAGTCAATCAAGAGCGCGCTCGACAAGGAAGATGTCAGCGCCATCCGCGAAAAGGCGTTCCGTCGTGCAGCCGTTGTCGGTGCGTTCGATGCCATCTCTGCGTGGATTGCTCCCATCCGCTTAAATCCGAGCAATTCGCTACGTCTGTTGAGTCGTGCGGCTACCGAGACCGTTCAAGACGTGGCTGTTCCTGCCTCGCGCTTGCGCCGTGTCGGCAAAGGCCTTGAAAACATGACTCTACAGACAACGCTGCAGGGCGCGATGGGCGGTGCAGGCGAAGCGTTCGGGCAGCTCGTTAATGGAGAGGAAATCAATTTTGGCGAAGTGTTTGCCGAGGCTATTGGTGAATTCTCGACCGGACCTGTTGAAGTTGTCGGTCTTGCGTACTCGGCCAATGCCAATTTCAACCGCGAGACAGCCATTGCTCGCGAAGCTCAAGACATGAATAAGAGCTTGCAGGACATCTCGAACGTTGTCACGGCGGTCGCTGCGAAACTCCCTGATAACGGCTCGCTTCAGCAGTGGTGCGAGGCAGTCGGCAAGGACAAGACGCTGTTTGCGTTCGCGCAGGACGTTGTCGATTCCGGCGTTATTGAAAAACTGAAGGAAGTCACTCCGGATCTTGCCAAGCAGGTTGTTGAAGCGGCCGAGAAGAAGTCTGACGTGAACGTACCTGTGTCCGATATTCTGAAACTTTCGGCAAAGGACGAGGCGACGGCTCGCGCGCTTCTTAACGACAGTCGCCTGACGGCTGACGGCATGAGTCCGAACCAGGCAGAGAAATTCCTCAAGGAAGGCAAGAAGGGTCTCGTTGATAAATTCAATCAGATTATTGACGATGCCAAGCCGGATATTGAACTACGCAAGGCAATTAAGCTCGAAACCGACAAGATTGTGAACGAGCTCGTATCTAGCGGAACGCCCCAGAATGTCGCGGACTTGCAGGTCCTTCCCTGGGCATCGTGGCTTGCCGTGCGAGCCAAACAAACGGGCATGAAGCCGTCTGAGATCATGGAGAAGGTGCGGTTGCGTATTGAAGGCGAAGGAACGCAGGTTGCACGCACAGAAACAGCAGGAATATTTACCGAGAAAGAAATTGCTGAATACAACGCAATATCAGAGCCGCCGAAGTTTGACCTGGTCACTGTCGGAAAAGACGAGAACGGGAAAGAGCACCGTGTTCTTGGTGTTGATGGCAGTCCGGATTTGATGGTTATGCCCGAAGGCATTGAAGGGCTAAAGCCTCTGCCGGTTCGGTTACAGGAAGAAACGATTAAAGGAAAGCATTTTCGCAAGCATGAAGAAGATTTAAAACGTTTGGGATACAAATCTGCTGAACACGCGGTAATCGATATCGCACAGAATTTTGACCGAATTTATGCCGGAGAAAAGCCGAATCAGGTCGTACTTGTGCGCCCAATCGTGCTACAACGTGACGGGAAACTTGTCCGAGGGATACTGCTGACTGAGTTTCATGAGGTTTCTGGAACTTACAGAGTCGGTAGCGTACTCGCTACATCAAACCCGAGATATCTGAAGAACCGAAAACTGCTCTGGGGTAAGAGCCATCCAAACCGCCTACAACAGGAACTCCCGTTGCGCACCCGAGGCTTAACTGGGCCAGAGCAAATTTCGTTTGAGGACAGTATCGGACAAGTTGTCGGAAATGTCAAGGGAGAATCGTTATTCCAAAGAGGGTACATCGGCCGAAGCGAAAGTGTTCAAGCAAGTGAAGCACGACAAGAGGGCCAGAAGCCATTAAGCAAATGGACGAAGAAAGCTATTATCGAAGCGATGAAAGCCAACGGTGCGCCGGAAGAGCTTCTTCGTAAGGCAGAGGCACAACCTTTATGGGTGCTTCAGCAGTCGGTTCTTAGCAAAACATCATGGCATCATACAGGCCCGAACTATCAAAAAACTGACTTTTACGGAATCAATGACGATTACAGCGATGAAAAACTCGGTGCGTCATGGGTTTCCGAGCGTATCGACGAAGCGGCCAAGGCTTACAGCGCAGACTACACTGAAGAAGCCAAAAAGTTTGCTGAATTTGCACTCTCTGACTTTCTTGCTTTTGATTACTACAAAGAGCATCAGCTGGATATTTTCAAGAAGGACAGAGACTTTAAACGTTACACCGCTTACCAAAACGCCTTAGAGTCTGTCGAGGAAGAGGCACATAAACGGGCGGAGGAATTTCATAAGCGCAGAGACACACAATCTTCGCGTCCCCTCACGCAACGTGACGTAGTCCGAGCGCTCGAACAGCTCGGGTATCACGGCTCACCCTATCATTTCGACCGCTTCACCCTCTCGCACATCGGCTCCGGCGAAGGCGCTCAGGCGCATGGCTGGGGGCTGTATTTTGCCTTGAGCCGTCGCACGGCCGAGGGGTACAGAAAGAGACTTGCCGGTGCGAGTACTTACACCTATAACGGTAAATCGCTTCACGAACTTCACGACGAACTTTACAAAGAATCTCAAGCCGAACGCAAGAAGCCAAATTCTCCCGACAAGCTCGCAAAACTCGACTTACTGACAAGCAAAATGTTGTTGCTCACAAGCTTCATTATCGGCGGAAAGGACGCTGCAAAGGTCGAAAAAACCGCTCCTAAGAGGTACCAAGATGCCTACAAGTGGCTCACGGAAGAGGTTTACCCGAATCTTAAACTTGAGAAAGGTGGCAAAGTCTACACGGTCGAGATTCCCGATGACGACGTGATGCTCCGAGAAGAAAAGAAAATCTCCGAACAATCCGAATTCATTCAGAACGCTGTGCGCAAGGCGACGGCCGATATGAAGATAAAGCAGGACGCGGAGGAAGTCGAAGATTTTCTGGATGGTTTAGAAAAATACGACTTAGTAGACATGCCGAAGACATTTGAGAAGATTCAGCAGATGTTTTCGAATAATGACGAGCGTCTTAGTAGCGATGTCTCCATTGCCCAAGCCTTGAAAGATACGGTGCATCAAGACGCTGTTGCCCTCTACGAATGGAACAAAGAGGACAACGACGCAAACGATATCACCGTCGAAGAGATTGAGAGCAATTGTCAGAATACATTAAAGGAATGTTTGGCCGAAATCACGCGCATGGCACGAAAAAACGGCAATGTAGATATCGGAGGACTTACGGGACGCGAGGTTTATTCGTTACTTAATCACGAGTTTCTTAGTGCTCGAAGCACTTCGCTGTATCTCAATAAATTCGGCATCAAAGGCATGCGTTATGAAGGTGCCCGAGATGGCGAATGTGCCGTTGTTTGGGATGAGGAATCCATCAAGATTCTGAATGCTCTGGAGCAAAGTATGCAGTCCGGTCCTCGTGGCACATACATGCCTCAGAACACGTCCGACACAAACTCAATGTCGGGCGTCATGACGCTCATGCAGACGCGCGACAAATCAACGTTCCTGCACGAATCGGCGCACGTCTGGCTTGATGCCGACACGATGCTTGCCAAGGACCTTGCTGAAAAGGTTAAGTCAGGGCAGGAGATTACCGACGGCGAGAAGGCGTTCCTTAAGAACCTGGGCGGATTCTTCCGCTGGGGGCAGAGCGAGGGCGTGATTGATCTAGGTGTAACGGACGACATTTCGACTGTGGCTGACGCTGTTATCAGGTGGTCGCAGATGACGACGAACGACCAGCGCATGATGCACGAACTTTTTGCCGAGGGGTTTGAATCATACCTTCTGGAAGGCACTGCACCGAACCCTGAAATGAGGACCGTGTTCGGGCGATTCAAGAAGTGGCTCATGGACATCTACGCCCGTGCAACCAAACAGCCTCGCCCGATTAGTCGTGAAGTCCGCAAACTCTACGACCTGATGTTTGCCACACAGCAGCAGGCTCAGGACACAGAAACGCGCCTAGGCTTGCAAGCAATGTTTAAAGCGGCCGACGCGAAAAAGCTCGGCATGACGGACGCTGAGGTGCAGGCGTACGAAGAACTGCAAGAGCAAGCCACACTTGAAACCGAGGGTCTAGTTGCCAAAATGGTGCGCGGAACAATGCGCATTTTCGGAAAAGCGAGACAGGACGAAATCGCCCGAATCGAGAAGGACAAGGAAGCGATTGCCAAGAAGGAGGCTGAACTCCTTGAAGAGCCTCGCTACCGAGCCGTTGCTATGCTTAACGCACGTCAGACTGTGTTGGACATTCGCCAGATGCAGGGCTACGACACAGACACAATCGACGCGTTGGATGCCAAGGGCTGGATTAGCCATGACGGAGGCGTATCGCCTGATGTGCTTGCGAGCATGGCAGGCACAACAGATGCCGTAGGCTTAATCGGTGACATTCTGGATATCGATACGGTTGGTGACGCGCACGATGAGGCACTACGCATTCTTGCCTTTGAAGAGCGGAAAGAATTCGGCGATGAGGGTGTGTTTGATGAACTCCGTGCGAACCTTGCCGCCTACAACGACACGCGCTCTCGCCTACTCACGGCTGAGTACAACGCCATTGCACGAATGCTTGGAAACCAGCAGGTTCTGCGTTCGGCCGCGCGAGAGTACGCTATTGAGCAAATCGGCAACACGAAGATGTCTGACCTACATCCTTACCCGTTCGTGCAAGCCGAACAGCGTTGCGCACGTGAAGCCGAAGAGGCACTGCGCAAGGGCGACTACGCAGCGTGCCTTGAGGCCAAGCGCGGGCAGGTATTAAATCACGAACTCGCACGTGCGGCACTGGAGGCTCAGGAGCGCATGGACAAAGGCATCCGAGCCGTGCGCCGTGCGATGAAGAGCAAGACCATTCATCCGCAGTACAAACAGCTCATTGCTGCGCTCGTTAATGCCCATGCCATTTCCAATATGACGAAGGCAGAGCGCGAGGAGTTTGCCAAAGTCGAGGGAATGCCTCCCGAAAAGGTAACCGAATTCCTCGCTAAATTGGAGGAAAACGGCACGCCTGTTGACGGAGTAGCCGAATTCCTGCAGACACACGAACACGTGCAGGATATGACGGCTTACACGGCCGAGGACTTCTTCGGCGTTGTCAAGCAGGTTGCCACATTAGGGCGCAATGTTCTTAACCAGAACCTGACCGAGATTGCTGAAAGCGTCAAGGAGGTCGTGGCTCTGGGCAAGGAGAAACTAACCGAAGCGGCCGATGCGCAAGGACGCAAGGTTCTTAAGAATCAGCGCAGTCCGATGACACGCAAGGAGCGCAAGCTCAATAGCGTTGCACAATTTCTTCTTAGCAACGTCAAGATTCAGTCGTGGTGCAGAATCTTTGACCGGAACAAGGACGGTGGGTTCTTCTGGAATCTATTCATCCGCTCGGCAAACGAGCATGCCAACTTTGAGACAGAACAGCGTGCGCGTTGCTCGCAGGTTTTGCGCGAAAAACTGCTCCCTGTGTTCAAGAAGAGCGCGGACGAAGACCCGATTGCCATCCCGGGTTTTGACCGTCCGTTCACGCATGGGATGCGCATTGCCGTTGCGCTCAACATGGGTAACGAATCGAACAAACAGCGCTTGATTACGAACGACCCGCGCTTTACGAGCGATGCATTGCAAGCCATCATGGACTCGCTTACCGAGGCAGATTGGCGTGCGGTTGAGGCCGTGTGGCAATTGTTCGAATCATTCCGTCCTGCGATTGCCGAGAAGGAGCTGCGCGTCTATGGCGTTGAGCCCGAATGGATCAAGTACGAGCCGTTCAAGGTCACGACCAAAGAGGGCAAGACCATCACGGTTTCGGGCGGGTATTATCCTGTCAAATACGACCCTGTGGCATCCAATCGCGTTGACAAACGCACAGACGTTGGTGAAGCAGAACAGCAATTGCGCGGAGCGTACCAGTCAGCAACGACACGTCGCTCGTTCACTCAGAGCCGTGTCACAGGTGACGTGACGGATATGCCGTTACGACTGGACATGTCGGCGCTGTACGAGGGCTTGAATGACGTGATTCATGACCTTGCGTGGCACGAGTGGCTGATTGATACCAAGCGCGTGCTTGACGGTGCAGGCGGTCCCGATTCGGGCCTGCGTGCTGCCATCAAGGAGCGCTACGGCTACAACGTTGCCAAGGAGTTTGAGGAATGGCGCAAGGACATCGCTCTCGGCGGTCGGAGTGAGGGCAAACGCAGCATGCAGTCCGTCCTTGCTAAGACTGTTGGTTTGTCCACAATGGGCTTTTCCTTCAACTCGGCTCTTGTACAGTTAACCGGCGTCGGCTACGTGATTCCGCGCGTCGGAGCAGCGGCCTTTAGCGTTGCATTGGGCAAGTACCTTACAAGCCCGTTCAAGACACGCCGATTCGTTAACAGCCAATCGCAGGCGATGCTCCTGCGCTCTCAGACGCAATTCAAAGAACTTGCGCAGATTCGCAACCGACTCGATCAAGGCAAAGGCATCATACAGTGGGTCCAAGAGAATGCCTACGTGCTCATCACAATCGTGCAGGGCATTGTTGATACGCTCTGCTGGCAGGCTGCCTACGAGCGATTTACCCGCGAAGGTCACGAAGGCACAGAGCTTGCGAGGCTGTGCGACCAGGTCGTTATTGATACGCAGTCGTCGGGCAACATCAGCGACTTGTCGCGTATCGAGCGAGACCCGAACAACCGCATTTGGACTGTGTTCTACACATGGATGAACGCCGCGCTGAATATGAGCGTGTACACGTTCTACGGTGAAGAGAACAAGTTTAAGAAGGTTGCGGCGCTCTTGTGGATGAATGCAGTAATGCCGATTATTGAGCAGACATGGCGTGACTCCTTAAAGCCAAGAGACGACGATGACGATGATGACGATGACCTACAATGGATGCGTGAAGATTTAGGCACGATTGTCGAGTACAACCTAGGGTTACTGCCGTTAGTGCGCGAAGCTTCTATGTCGGCTGAGTCGCTCATTAAGCAAGAGCCGGTGATGGGGTACTCCGGTCCTGCCGGCATTCGACCGATTACGAACGCCATTAATCTCAGCCAGCGAGCAATGAACCCAAACGCAAACAACATGACAAAAGCCATCATCGACTTTGCAGGCAGTTTGACCGGCTTGCCGTCTACACAAATCAACAACACGATTAAGGGCATTCGCGCGATTAACTCCGGTCAAGCCGAAGGGGTCGATGCGATTAAAGCCCCGTTCTTCGGATTTAAGGGCAAAGTAGACGACTAGTGCAGTTGTCACGGCTACGGTTTATCACAATCCTCGCATCACAGAGGAACTGTCATGACCGTAGCCGATACATCCCGAAGAGCCGGACCCTATGAAGGCAACGGCTCGACAAAAGAATTTGCCTTCACCTTCAAAATCTTTCAGGCGAGCGACCTGTTCGTAGCCAAATCGTCCGACGACGGTGAGGTTGCGATGGTCCTTAACACGGACTACACCGTGCGCTTGAACGCCAACCAGGACACAACGCCGGGCGGAACGATCGTGTTGCCGGAGCCGCTCGCTGATGGCATTTACCTGTCGGCTATTTCTCAAGTCGACTACAGCCAACTTGCCGTCTTTACCAACAAGGGCGGCTTCTATCCTGAAACGCTCAACGAGTGCTACGACAAAATTACGATTCTTTGTCAGCAACTGAAAGAGCTGATGGGGCGTGCAATTACGACCGACATCACGGACACGATGAGCGCGACGGAACTTAAACAGCGTCTACTTGATGCGGCTGAGAGCGCGACGGAAATCGCCAAGGGCTACGCACAGCAGGCGCAGGCAAGTTCCGAGAGCGCGAGTGCCTCCGCTACGCTTGCCGAGCAATGGGCTACCAAGACCGACGGAAAGGTTCAGGACATCGACTACAGTGCCAAGCACTACGCCCTGGACGCTAAACAGACGGCTGCCGAGCTACCTGCCAAAGAACTTGAGTTGGAGGCACAGCTCACGGCCCACACCGACACACAGATTGCACGCATTGACGACAAAACTGATTCCGTGCTGGCGGTCAACGCAACGGGGTGCGCAGAGAAAACGTGGACGCTTACGGCGAACGTTGCGGCCAATACCGAAATCACGATTCCGGGCGGCATCTACTACGTTGTCGGCCGTCACCATTTGCGAGTCGGGTACAACGGCTTGACGTGCTACATCGGTAGCAATTTCGTTGAAGTCGGGAACACGGATACCAAGAGCAACATATTCAAATTGACCTTCGATGCGAAGTCGGGCGATGAGCTTGACGTTTGGGTTGCCGCGCTCGGCAAGGCAGATGTGGCTGATGCGATCAACACAGCGCATGCTGCCAATGACGCCGTGGCAGAACTGAGCCAGAAGGTTGTTTACAAAGATGCTGAAAGCGCAGGGAGTTAATCATGGCGAACCTAGTTGAAACAACACTTTACTCGCATGAGGGCGCAACCAATATGCCCTTGGCGCCTGCGACCAAAGCGACGCAGGTTTCCATTAACAACGTTGAAGGGCAAGCGTCTAATGTGGAGACGGAAATCGTTGCGCTCCGCACAAAACTCAATCAGGCGATTGATGCAGGCGTGCACTTCCGTGGCGCAGTCAATTCGACAACGCCATTGCCGACCGTTGCATACAAGGCCGGTTGGCAGTACATCGTGGGCGAGGCCGGCACGTATGCCGGCAACGTGTGCGAAGCGGGCGACTACATTATTTGCGTGAAGGACTACGCAAGTGGGAGCGCATCCAATTCGGATTGGACTGTCTTGCAGAAAAACCTTGACGGCGCGGTGACAGGACCTTCCACGAGCGTTGCCAATCACGTTGCCGTGTTCGACGGCACAAGCGGTGCGAAGCTCAAGGACTCCGGGTTCACGATTGGCAAGAGCGTTCCTGCCGATGCCGAGTTTACGGACACGACCTACAAGCCTGCGGCCAACAAAGCAGACGGCCTGATGACGGCCGCGCAGTACACGAAACTTGCAGGCATCGAGACAGGCGCAGACAAGACGGACGCTGACAACGTAAAAGCCGCCGGCGCTTTCATGAAAGCCACTGACAACCTTGACAGCGTGACTGACGGCACGACATACGTGAAGATGAAAGCGACCGAGCGCACCAAGCTCGAAGGCATTGCGACCGGCGCTGAAGTTAACCAGAACGCTTTTGCGAAAGTGAAAGTCGGCGAGACAACGCTCACGGCTACAGCCAAGCAGGACACGCTGGAAATCGAAGCGGGTGAGGGTGTGACGATTACAGCTAGCGGAAAAAAGGTCACGATCAAAGAAACGTACATTGACTCGTGCGTGGTATCGACGCTTGACAACGTGCCTGCGAATCTGCGCAATGGTGGGCTGATTATTCTCAAGAGCGCATAAATGACCGACAGTCTGTACGTCAAAACCGCGAGGGGAATCCTCCCGATTGCCATTGAGGGTACGGGAGGGGGCGGTGGCACTACGACCATCGAAGCCGAGACGCACACGATAACGGAAGCAGCGACGAGCGCGCAGTCGTACTCGATTGGCAATTGCGCTTACGTTATGGTGTTTGTCAATAGCGTGCTAGGCGTTGACGGCGTGACGTATGGAATTACGGGCGGGACGACGTTGCAGTTTACCGACGTGATTCCTATCGGAAGCGAGATTGTCATTGTCAAGTTCAAGACGGCCGGTAGCGTCACGCCGACGCCGACATATGCGATTGACAGCGCGCTGTCTGCGACTTCGACCAATGCGGTACAGAACAAGGTGGTGAAGGCGGCGATGGATGCCAAGGCCGACAGCACGGCGGTTACGACGGTTGATACAAAGGTCACGAACCTTCAGGCGTCGATTAATTCGGCTTACGCTAAATACGTTGCGGAGATTGGGTAATGGCGACATTGGAAGAAATGGTGGATAAAGCAATACAAGTGGCCGTGTTACGGGCACATCCCGTCGGGAGTTACTTCATCACGGAATCCGCCGACAACCCTCACGAAATTTTAGGGGGGGGGTATGGCAAAAATTGGAAGGGCGATTCCTGCTCGGCGCAAATGCGTCGTACTCCGTTGGAAGTGAGGGAGGTGAGGCTATGCACACTTTGACAGTGAATGAAATGCCAAGCCACACGCACAACTCGACAATCAAGACTCTAACTTACAACGGAATCACAGTCGCATTCTTCAATGCGGGGGATGCAAACAAAGGGGGTTCTTGGTATGGCGATGGTCAATTTATGATTGCCGCCGCTCGCAAGATGTCATCAACGACTGGAGTCGACCACGTGCTGAATGAGAGCAATCTAGAAACAGGGAAGGCAATTGAGACTGCCAATACAGGCGGTGGCGCATCCCACAACAATATGCCGCCTTACCGAGCCGTGAACATTTGGCGGAGGACAGCGTAATGGCTACGTTTGAAGAGACAATCGAGAAGGCTGTTCAGGCTGCGGTCAAGAGGGCAAACGCTTATACCGATACGAAGGTCGGGGCATTGCCTCGAATCCCTCATGTTTATGCCACAACGATGGTCGGTCTCGGCTTCACCAAAGGCGCAACGGTATCCGTCAAAGACTTCCTGTTGGCGCTTTACAACAATGGTTACCAAGCAGGCGACATTGTCTCGTTCGGCTATCTGGACGCAGGCGCGGCCATTGTTTCCGACGGCACGAACACAATCAACATCAATTGCGTGGACGTAATCATCGGCACGCTTCAGAACTTAAACAACCCATGGGCACGCGCTTCCGTCCTCGTGTTCGGAACGGGCTACGCAGGCAAATGCGCGCGCATCGGCGCGAGTACCGGCGGCACCGGCGGCACGTTATTCGTTGGTGAAGTGCAGAACTTATAGGAGATAGACATATGAAGAAAGCATACGTATACGACCCTGAAAACAACCACCTATTCAAAGAAGAAGTCGATTGTCAGACCGACCCCGTGGCGTCGGAAAAATCAGGCGAGATTGTCTACCTCTTGCCAGGTAATTCAACATTCGAAGCGCCGCCTGAAAAAGAAGATGGCTACGTAATCATCTTTGAAAACGGTCATTGGGTTAAGAAGCATGATTACAAAGGCAAGACCTACTACGTAACCGCAGACGGCTACTACGGCTCGCCGAAGGAAATGAAAGAATATGGCGCCCTGCCTGAAGGGTGTTCCTTTGACCGTCCGCCGATGACGGCGGAAGAGCAAGCGCAAGCCGATTTGAATTCGGCAAAAGCAACTCGTGCAACTAAGGTGGATGCGCTTACCGTTACGGTTGACGGTATGGTATTTGACGCTGACGAGACAAGTCAGAACCGTATGAGCCGTGTGGTCGCGGGTGCGCAGGCACTTGGCGTTGACCTGAATACAACGACGCAGATTTGGGTTCTTGCGGACAACACGGTGGCAACGCCGACCGTTGCGCAGTTAGCTCAAGCGCTGAAACTTGCAGGCGAAGCGCAAACAGCGCTGTGGACTATTCCGTACCAGACAGAAACCGAAACGAATCCCGACGGAGAATAATCATGGCATTCCCGAAACTACTACAAAAACTTTTCCAGAACAACGGAGCGGGGGACAAATTAAATCAGGACATCATCCCCGACATCCCGTATTCGAAGATTACGGATGCTCCGTCTATTACAGTTGATTCTGCTCTCTCGTCTACCAGTGAGAACCCCGTCCAGAACAAGGTCATTAACTCGGCACTAAATAGCGTGTCTACGAAAGCCGACAATTCGGGTTATCAAGTCGGCGACATCAAGTTGTACGCAGGCTCTAATGTTCCCAATGGCTGGTTTCGTTGCGACGGCTCGACCATCGCGAATATGGCTACGAATTATCCGAAACTCTACGCAGTTTTGGGTACGAATGTCTTACCCAGCAATAGGGCGTTTCGGCTACGGCTCGTCCTCCCCGCTTTCTTCAAACACGGGAACGGTTTTGACTCGGTCTTTTACTGTTGTGTACGTGTACAGCCTTGTCATTTTCGCCTTCTTCATACAGACAAGTTTTTCGTCGTACAGTTGGCTGTCGGAGGAGTTGGGAATGTACGCAACCACTCCCGTGCATATGGGGTTGCTTGAGCCTATAACGGACGTGCATCGGTGTACCAATGCCCCGTCTGGCAATGTTTGAAAGACCTTAAAGCAATTGTCGCCGTTAAGCTCGACTAATTCAGCAGTTGTGCAACCACTTAAGAACGTGACACTAGTTGCTGTAATAAACAGTAGTTTTTTCATAATCCTCCCCCTTTCTGAGGATTGTGCCTCGCCACTAAATCGTCTGCTTAACAACCGCCCCTTCCGAGGGGCTACTAGTTGGGATTGAACAAAGGAACGGAATCGAGGCTATCTTTGCTGATACACCATTCGAGAGATATAACCCGAACGCGTTTCGCCGGAAGTTTTGGCTAAAAAGTCCAGACGACGGAGTACGCGACTAGGCAAGGTGATATTGACGCGTTGTGCTTTTTCTGACAAAAGACTATCTGGAACTTCTACAACGCCGATAACCCAACCCTTGAATTCCTTTCGTTTAGTAATATCTTCGATTTTTGAAGGTAAGGGAATATCATGGCCCTCATCGAGTTCTGTTTCAATCCAGCCGGCGATTGCTTCTTTGACGTTTTCGTAGGCAAGGTCAAGAGTATCGCCTGCGGAAAAGCAACCGGGTAGGTCAGGAACAACGACGCCGTAGGCGTGTTTTTTATCTCCGGGTTCAACAGCAATTGGGTATTTCATTTAAGTCTCCGAATATTGGGCAAAGGCGCGTAAGTCTCTGCCCAACCTCAACGTCACTTGAATTTAATGCCTGTCTGACGTTCGATAGCTTTTAGCGTTCCTGTCGGAATATCCTTGACAGGATGTGGGACACATGTCGGTCTCTGCACTCCTTTCTTTCGATAATACCGATGGTCGCCTTTCGTGCGAACGCAAGTCCAACCGTTAGCCTCAAGCGTGTTGATAATTGTGGAACTATCCATGGCTTGCTCCGTTTCTTATCAACGAGGAAATTATACACACTAATGCGCATATGTGCAGAATTTGCACGGGCGACATCGAGATTTGTGTACGCTAAAACCTGTTTGAGTTGTTACTACGATTAACTATTGCCTCTCTTTCTTTGGACAAGTCTACATAGAAGAATAGAAACGATGACAGGACACAGAACACCGCGAAAAGCCTTTGTTTATGTGGGTCTCGGAGAACAACACAGAAAAAAATAAGGCAACTTTCGTTACCTTATATTTGAAAAATGGTCGGGGCGGCGGGATTCGAACTCGCGACCC
>ERZ780177.2971-NODE-2971-length-13366-cov-8.509203_pt1 | contig 13366 bp, 12 predicted proteins | sample MGYA00510973_ERZ780177 | MGnify/ENA primary metagenome ERZ780177 (study PRJEB29588, sample SAMEA2144396) | human gut metagenome | biome: human gut; feature: human-associated habitat; material: faeces | place: Denmark | collected 2008/2010 ...
ACGTTCAGTGCCTCCCGCACGAGGGAGCGGCCCTTTAAGCTGATGCGCCGCCCGGCGACCAGCGCCAGCCCCATGCCGATGGACGCGACGCCCAGACCGCCGATCTGTATCAAAATCGCAATGACAGCCTGCCCGAACAGGCTGAACGTGTCGCCGGTGTCCACCACGACCAGCCCGGTCACACAGACGGCGCTCGTTGCGGTAAACAGCGCGTCCAGCGGGCCGACGTGTGCGCCGGGGTGTACGGCAAACGGCAGCATCAGCAGCGCCGCGCCCAGCAAAATCAGCAGCGCAAAGCCCACGGCAATGATGCGCGCCGGGGGCTGATTTTTCAAAAATCTGGCAATGGCATTGTGTATGGCGCTGCGTAGCTGCTGCATGGCCGCCCTCCGATAAGCAAACGATAAGCAAATATAAAAGCAGCGGGCCCTCCGATTGCTGGAAAAGCCCGCACAGTCCCGCGGAAAAACGGGCCGTTACCCCCACTATAGCATGAATGCCGCACAGCGTCAAGGCGCTTTTTTGCCCTGCATGCCTTGCGCTTTGCGCCCAAATGCGGTATAGTTTAAATAACTAGAAACCTGAATCAGGAGAAACCGAATGAAACAACAAACAAAGGGCGGGGCTTTGCACAGGCTTTGGCAGGCGCTGCCGTGGCTCTGGATGGCGGCGGCGTATCTGTTTGACCTGTGGTACCAGCTTGTGCCCGGCAAATGGATCGTCGATTCCGACCTCGCGTCGGAGATGATCCTCTCCGACCTGCTCAACAAAGAGGGCAGCATCATCAGCCACAACTGGTTCTACTCCACGGAATTGAAGGTCGTCAACCTGCAATGGTTCTACCGGCTGGGGCTGCTGCTTTTCCCGGATGACTGGCATCTGGCGCGCGCGTTCGGCATGGCCGTCACGCTGGCACTGTACGCGGCGTGTATGCTGTTCTTTGTCAAATGCGCCAGGCTCGGGCGGCCCGGCCTCTGGATGGTGGGCACGCTGCTGTGGCCGTTCGGCCAGCACTATCTGGTCTACGCCATCTACGGCGGGTACTACCTCGTCTATACCTTCTTTTATATGCTTGTGCTGGCGCTGGTGCTGCGCAGCCTCGACGCCGACAAAAAGCACTGCGCACTGCAATGGCTCGCGGCCTGCATCGTTACGGCCATCGCGGGCATGAACGGCGTCAAGCAGCTTATGGTGTTCCACGCGCCGCTCTGCATTGCCGCGGCGATCCTGCTGGTGCTTGCACTGCATGACAGCGGCACGTCCGCCAAGCGTGACGAGCTGGTCAAGCTGTGCAAAAAGGCGTTTGGCCATGCACCGCTGATCGTGTTCCAGCTCGGCGGCGTTGTCAGCGCCAACACCGGCCCCGACGGCATCGCCATCGTCTACGAGGGCAAGCCCCGCAATCTCGAGGCTTATGCGCCGGAGCTGCCGTAATATTTTTCGGCAGCATAGGTAAGGTCTTGCACTTTGCCTGACAATGTAGTATAATACAGACAGTTCTTATACCATACCAAGAACTATTATGGTTGCTATGATAAGGTCATAGGACCGTAAAGCTCTGACGCCCTGCTATTTGGCAGGGCGTCATCTTTTTTGCCTAAATTTCGTTTAAATTGTCAGTTGCCCAATAATGCCATAATGCGCTATGATAGTAGAAAAGTGAAAGGATGTGCAAAAAAATGAAGCATCCCTATGGAATTGGTCTGGATATTGGCATTGCGTCCGTCGGCTGGGCGGTGGTGGCACTGAATGAAAACGCGGAGCCCTATGGTCTGATCCGATGTGGCTCACGCATATTTGATAAGGCCGAAGAACCCCAAACAGGCGACAGCCTTGCTGCCCCGCGCCGTGAGGCTCGCAGCGCCCGCCGCAGGCTGCGCCGCCGCAGCCTGCGCAAGGCGGATCTGTACGAGCTGATGGAGAAAAACGGTCTGCCCGGTAAGGCGGAAATAGAGCAGGCTGTGCAAGCGGGACATCTGCCGGATGTCTATGCGCTGCGTGTTCAGGCGTTGGATGGCCCGGTGACAGCACTGGATTTTGCCCGTATACTGCTGCACCTGATGCAGCGCAGGGGCTTTCGCAGTAACCGCAAGGCAGACGATGCACAAAAAGACGGTAAGCTGCTGCAGGCAATTGACGCGAACACCCGACGTATGGAGGCAAACCGGTACCGTACTGTCGGTGAGATGATGTACCGCGACCCTGTGTTTGCAGAGCACAAGCGCAACAAAGCGGAAAATTATCTTTCCACCGTCAAACGCGACCAAATCATAGACGAGGCCAGACTGGTTTTTGCAGCACAGCGTCAATACGGTGCGACATGGGCTTCGCCGGAGATGGAGGCAGAGTACCTTTGTATTCTGACACGCCAGCGCTCCTTTGCGGAAGGTCCGGGCAAAGGCAGCCCGTATAGCGGCAGCAACAGGGTCGGCACCTGCACGCTGGAGGGAAAGAGCGAGCAGCGGGCAGCCAAGGCGGCCTTCTCGTTTGAATATTTTACGCTGCTGCAAAAAATCAATCATATCCGCATTGCGGAAAACGGAACCAGCCGCACGCTGACACCGGCAGAACGACAGGTACTGCTTTCTGTGTGCTGCCAGACGGACAAGCTGGATTTTGCCCGGGTCCGCAAGGCGTTGGCACTGCCGGAAGAAGCACGGTTCAACATGGTGCGGTATCGCGGGGAGCAGACGGCAGAAGCCTGCGAAAAGAAAGAAAAAATAACGGCACTCCCCTGCTACCACAAGATGCGTAAGGCGCTGAATACCCTGCGGAAGGATCATATCCGCAATATCAGCCGCGAGCAGCTGGATGCCGCCGGAGCTGCGCTGACGAACCCGGAAAACGAGGATAAGCTGCGCAAGGCATTGAAACAGGCGGAGTTTGAAACGCTGGAAATAGAAGCACTGCTGACGCTGCCCAGCTTTGCGGGATATGGACACATTTCGGTCAAGGCGTGCCGCAAGCTGATCCCCTATCTGGAACAGGGCATGAACTATAACGATGCCTGCCAGGCAGCCGGATATGATTTTCAGGGAAGGCAAAACGGCGAAAAAGCGCAGTTCCTGCCGGCCTCAACGGAGGAAATGGAGGATATTACAAGCCCGGTGGTGCGCCGTGCAGTGGCACAGACGATCAAGGTCGTCAATGCAATCATCCGCGAGCAGGGCGAAAGTCCGGTCAGTATCCATCTGGAGCTGGCAAGAGAGATGAATAAGAACTTCCAGCAGCGCAGCGAGTTGGACAAGGCGATGCGGGATAACAGTGCGGAAAATGAACGTCTGATGAAAGAGCTGAATGAGCTTTTTCCGGGACGCACCGTTACCGGGCAGGACCTTGTAAAATATCGTCTGTGGAAAGAGCAGGACGGGCGCTGTGCGTATTCGATACAGCCGTTGGAGCTGGACAAGGTTATTACAGTCTCCGGCTATGCCGAGGTAGACCATATCATCCCTTATAGCATAAGCTTTGATGACCGCCGCACAAATAAGGTGCTGGTGCTGGCATCGGAGAACCGTCAGAAGGGAAACCGTCTGCCGCTGCAATACCTGCAGGGAAAACGACGGGACGACTTTATTGTGTACACCAAAGCAAACGTAAAGAATTTCCGCAAGCGCCAGAACCTATTGAAGGAAAGGCTGAGCGAGGAGGACGGCAAGGGCTATATCCAGCGCAACCTGCAGGATACGCAGTATATTGCGGTTTTTATGCTGAACTATATCCGCAATCATCTTGCGTTTGCAGACTGTTCCAGGGCAGGCAAACGGCGGGTCGTTGCGGTAAATGGCGCCGTTACGGCGTTTTTGCGCAAGCGCTGGGGCCTTGGCAAGGTGCGTGCCGACGGCGATCTGCACCATGCAGCGGACGCGGCGGTGATTGCCTGTACGACACAGGGGATGATAAAGCGGGTATCTGACTTTTGCAAGCGTGCAGAGACGACGGCGGTGCGTAATGAGCACTTCCCTGAACCTTGGCCGCGCTTCCGTGATGAGCTGACGCAGCGATTGTCAGCCTGCCCGCAGGAAGACCTGATGAAGATCAACCCGGTCTATTATGCGACGGTGGATATTTCGTCTATTCAGCCTGTGTTTGTATCGCGGATGCCGCGCCATAAGGTGACAGGTGCGGCACACAAGGAAACAATAAAAAGTCGCCTGGATGATACTCACGTTGTACAGCGTAGGAATATCACCGAACTGAAATTGGATAAGGACGGTGAAATTGCGGGCTACTTTAACCGCAGCAGCGATACATTGCTGTACAATGCACTGAAGGCCAGATTGCTTGCCTTTGGCGGGGATGGGAAGAAAGCGTTTGCAGAACCGTTTTACAAGCCGCGCGCGGATGGCACACCCGGGGCACGAGTTCAAAAAGTGAAGATTTGCGATAAAGTGACCAGTACAGTTCCGGTTCATGGTGGAAAGGGTGTGGCTGATAACGACACGATGGTACGCATCGATGTGTACTATGTGCCGGGAGACGGCTATTACTGGATTCCCGTCTACGTGGCGGATACGGTGAAGCCGGAGTTACCGAGTAAGGCAGTGGTTGCATATAAGAGCTCTGCTGAATGGAAAGAGATGAAGGATGAAGATTTCCTTTTTTCTCTTTGCCAGCATGACCTTGTACGCATTGAAAGCAAACGCCTTATGAAATTCAAGGTGCAAAACAGAGATAGTACACTGGAGAAGGAAATGCCGGTGAACAAAATACTGGCATACTTTGAAGGTGGGAATATTGCAACGGGAGCTGTTACGCTGACTACACATGATGATGCATATATTGCAGATGGTCTTGGCTTTAAGACCTTGCAAAAGGTTCAGAAATATCAGGTCGATGTCCTTGGCAATTATACCCCTGTGAAAAAAGAAAAACGGCAAACCTTCCCTGCCCAACGGAGGTGAATTATGTCCTACCGCTGTCTGATGATCGTGAACCCTGCGCGCATCCGCTGCAAAAATGAGCAGCTGTTGATTGAAACGGAAGAAGTTCACTCTGTGCCCATCGAGGACATCAGTGCCATTGTACTGGAAAGCCGCCAAAGCACGATCACAACAGCGGCTATGGCGGCGCTGGCACAAAACGGTGTGGTGACTTTCTGGTGCGATGAAACACATCTGCCGTGCGGCATCTCGCTGCCGTTTGCACAGCACAGCCGTCAGCTGGGAGTACTGCGCTGGCAGATGGAATTGACCCTGCCGGCAAAAAAGCGGATGTGGCAGCAGGTAGTGACAGCAAAAATTCAAAACCAAGCGGAGTGTCTTGCACTTTGCGGCAAAACACAGGAGGCGGCGTTTCTATTCGGGCGTGCCAAGGCTGTGACGAGCGGCGACAAAGATAACGTAGAGGCAAGCGCCGCAGCGTACTACTTTCCGGCTTTATTTGGTGAGGGCTACACCCGCCGCAACGAGGATACGCGAAATGCAGCACTGAATTATGCCTACGCGATTTTGCGGGGCTATATGGCGCGCTGCCTGACGGTGTATGGTTTTCAGCCGTGCCTGGGTCTGCACCATGACAGCGAGCTGAACCAGTTTAATCTGGCGGATGACCTGATGGAGCCGTTCCGGCCCGTAGCGGATTTGTACGTGGCAGCAAATGTGGCCGAGGATGCAGCATTGACACCCATACTGAAGGGAAAGCTTGTAAACCTGTTGAATGCGGATATTCTTTCCGGCGGGCAGCACCACAGCGTTGCCTATGCAATGGAACGCCTGGTGCAAGGTCTGCGTGGACAAGCCCTGCTGTTACCCAAATTGCTTGAATACAAGCAGCATAGCTATGAGTAAATTTATGCGGATGATTGTCTTTTTTGACCTGCCTGTGCAGACAAAGACTGAAAGGCGGCATGCGACGGCGTTCCGGAATTTTTTGCTGAAGGATGGCTACCACATGCTGCAATTCTCTGTGTACGCGAGGGTGTGCAACGGCAACGACGCCGTGAAGAAACACGAAAGCCGTTTGAGGGCATCCTTGCCGCCAAACGGCTCCATTCGCCTGCTTGTCGTTACAGAAAAGCAGTACCAGTCTATTCAGATTCTTCTGGGAAATTATCAGCCGGAAGAAGCCCCTTTTGTATGTGAACAGTTGAGTTTTTTCTAAAACAAAAAGCGCATCGGACCGCAATCCGATGCGCTTTTTGCATAGCCTATTATACCATACCAAGAGCTATTAGGGAACTATGACTTCTTCGACAATCTTCTGCTTGTCTGGTCTATTATACCATACCAAGAGCTATTAGGGAACTATGACACAAACATTGATGGCCCAGTGCAGCAAGGGATTATACCATACCAAGAGCTATTAGGGAACTATGACTTCTTCCTGCTGACCCTTTCCGGTCTGCTAATTATACCATACCAAGAGCTATTAGGGAACTATGACAGATGGGTCGACTTATCCTCTCGAGTTGGTATTATACCATACCAAGAGCTATTAGGGAACTATGACTTCTTCCTGCTGACCCTTTCCGGTCTGCTAATTATACCATACCAAGAGCTATTAGGGAACTATGACAATGTTCATGCTCTCGTCTCCTATCTATCAATTATACCATACCAAGAGCTATTAGGGAACTATGACTTGGTTAGGATGTGGGCACGGATACCGCGCATTATACCATACCAAGAGCTATTAGGGAACTATGACCGAGAGCATACAGCCCGCAAAACACAAGTAATTATACCATACCAAGAGCTATTAGGGAACTATGACGCGCGGGGAGCGCGTCTCCCACAAGGTACTGATTATACCATACCAAGAGCTATTAGGGAACTATGACCGGCGAAACGGCGGTATTTCGCCAGCTTGCGATTATACCATACCAAGAGCTATTAGGGAACTATGACCAGCTTGTGCAGCGTAACGTGATCGCCGCGATTATACCATACCAAGAGCTATTAGGGAACTATGACTGCATATTGATTGCGGTTTCGTCGGTCATGATTATACCATACCAAGAGCTATTAGGGAACTATGACTCCACGAACACAATCACACGATTGAGTGCTATTATACCATACCAAGAGCTATTAGGGAACTATGACGAACCCTGCAATGGCGCGGCATTGTGCCACGATTATACCATACCAAGAGCTATTAGGGAACTATGACATCAGCTGCACGGTGGAGATGCTGCGCTGTATTATACCATACCAAGAGCTATTAGGGAACTATGACACCGCTCACCGCGTCCACCTCACCGCCATAAATTATACCATACCAAGAGCTATTAGGGAACTATGACCTTCTCCGGGTGATTTGGATGGGGTTGTTAATTATACCATACCAAGAGCTATTAGGGAACTATGACGGTGGCTGCGTTGCCGTACAAAGGACAATTATTATACCATACCAAGAGCTATTAGGGAACTATGACTAATCAAGGGTGCTATCGCGGCGGTGGCCGATTATACCATACCAAGAGCTATTAGGGAACTATGACTTCATTCCCTTGTTCCTGATGCGCAGGTTGAATTATACCATACCAAGAGCTATTAGGGAACTATGACTATAGCAAGTACCAGGGCAGCACCAACACCATTATACCATACCAAGAGCTATTAGGGAACTATGACAATACGGCGGCAAACTCCCCGGAATTATCGATTATACCATACCAAGAGCTATTAGGGAACTATGACTTGAAATGGCGCAACTGCCACATATCCAGCATTATACCATACCAAGAGCTATTAGGAAACTATGACAAAACGGGCAGTGCATGTTCCAGGTGTTCAATTATACCATACCAAGAGCTATTAGGGAACTATGACACGACGGCAACGCTGAGACGGCCTTTACGCATTATACCATACCAAGAGCTATTAGGGAACTATGACTGGCAGCCCCGCCGGGTGCATGGAATACCGATTATACCATACCAAGAGCTATTAGGGAACTATGACATTTCTCATTACTTTCCACTGGTTAGGTCGATTATACCATACCAAGAGCTATTAGGGAACTATGACACAAGGTGGGCACACAATCCGCCGCCAGTTATTATACCATACCAAGAGCTATTAGGGAACTATGACGGGTTCAGCAGTGGTTGGCGGAGAACGGAGATTATACCATACCAAGAGCTATTAGGGAACTATGACTTGTAAATGTCAGTTATGAGTGGGATTTGGATTATACCATACCAAGAGCTATTAGGGAACTATGACCTGTTACGGGCTGGAATTTGACGCAGTGAAATTATACCATACCAAGAGCTATTAGGGAACTATGACTTGAATGTGTAATTCAACGTCGCCGTCGTCATTATACCATACCAAGAGCTATTAGGGAACTATGATTTTCAGATAATCGATAATACACTCCGATGCATTATACCATATCAGCACAATATGCGCAGAATCTACCACAAATTTTCCCCGCAGGTCTTGCAACGGCCTGCGGGTTTTGTTATAATTTAGGCTTGTTGAGCAACTTAGGATTTTAGGCTCCGCTGCCGGCTGCTGGTCGGCAGCGCAAACCCCGCAAGGCTGGCGGTCTTGCGCGTGGTCAAAATCTATCCGCCGGAGTATTGTATGAATATGAAAAATCTGTCCGTCCGTCGCCTTGTGCGCTGCGCTGTCATTGCGGCTGTCTATGTGGTCGTCTGCCTTGTGCTGGCCCCGTTCAGCTACGGCGCGGTGCAGGTCCGCGTGGCCGAGGCCCTCTGTCTGCTGCCGGTGTTCGGCGCCGAGTATATCGTCGGCGTCACGCTGGGCTGCTTTTTGGCAAATCTGCTCGGCTCCACCGTCGTTGACGTGGTGTTCGGCACGCTGGCGACCCTGCTGGCCTGCCTTGTGACCTACAAGCTGCGCGACATTCGCGTGAAGGGGCTGGCCATTCCGGCATCCCTGCCGCCCGTTGTCTTTAATATGATCATTGTCGGCGCGTTCGAGATCACCTTCTTCTTCTCGGACGGCGCACCCACGGCGATGCTGGCGGTGTTCAATGCCGTTACTGTCGGCATTGGCGAGCTCATCAGCTGCACGATTCTGGGTGTGGCGCTCGTCAAGCTGATCGAAAGCAACGCGGGTCTGAACAAAATTTTTACAGAAGAATAACGAGGTAACATCTATGTGCCCGGAACTGATTTTGTGGGATTGGAACGGTACCCTGCTCGATGATGTCGATCTCTGCGTGGACGCGCTCAACCGTCTGCTGGCAGGATTCGGCTACCCGCAGCGGTATGACCACGAGCGGTACCGGGCCATTTTTGGCTTTCCCATCGAGGAATATTACGTCCGCGCGGGGTTTGACTTTACAAAGCACAGCTTTGCCGAGCTGGCCGAAAAATACATGGAGGACTACGTCCCCGCCAGTGCGGCCTGCCCGCTGGCAGACGGCGCCATTGACGCGCTGGAGGCGTTTAAGGCCGCGGGGCTGCGGCAGGTCATTCTGTCGGCCAGTAATCTGGACACGCTGCGGCGCCAGACCGACGAGCGCGGCGTGACGGGCTATTTTGACCGTCTGCTGGGTCTGGGCGACATCTACGCCAAGAGCAAGGTCGAGGTCGGGCTGGCCTATTTAAAGGAAAACGGCTTTGACCCGGCACGCGCCGTCATGATCGGCGATTCCGTCCACGACTATGAGGTTGCACAGGCGCTGGGCGTGCGCTGCGTTTTGCAGTCCGGCGGCCACCAGCCGCCGGAAAAATTGAGGGAAACGGGCGCACCGGTTGTAAAGGGATTGCGCGAAGCCGCGGCGCTGATTTTGGAATAAGCGCTTACGGGAGGCTGTAGGGGCGGATGCTTGCATCCGCCCGCGGGGCGTCGAGGACGCCGCCCCCTGCAATAAAAAAGCACCTGCTTACCATAAGCAGGTGCATTTTTGTTTGGAATTTCTGCTTCCTTCTTTGTAAAGAAGGAACAAAACCCCGCATTATTCCATCCCGTCCAGATACCCGTGGGGGACGACATCGTACGCCTCGGCCAGATGATCACGCATCCACATTTCGGCGTCCAGCCGCACACTGTACCCCGCGCCCGGGTCGGTCATCCACTCCTCCGGCTTGCGGAAGGGCAGGGCGTGCTGGGACAGCATGTTCATGATAACGCCGCCGTGGGTCACGCAGGCGGCCTCCTCGGTGTGGGTGCGCAGCATGTACTCAAACATCTTCATCAGCATCGACGACGTGCGGTTGAAGAACATCTGCCGGTCCTCCGCGCCTGCGGGCACCGTGCGGCTCGTCGGGTCCATCCACTGGGCAAACTCCGGGTCTTTTACCAACTCTTGCACGGCGCGGCCCTCAAACTTGCCAAAGGCCATCTCGCGCAGGTCGTCCAGCTCAATCTGCCGCACGCCCGGGAACAAAATCTCCGCCGTCTCGGTGGCGCGCTTCATCGGACTGGTGAACACCAGCGGCACCTGGGGGTAATCAAAATCCTTCACCAGCGTTTTCAGCTGGGCGCGGCCCTCATCGCACAGCGGCAGGTCGCTGCCGCTACCAATGTACAGCCCCTGTAAATTGCCCGCCGTCAGGCCGTGGCGGATCAAATGCAGTTTGTAATATTTCACTATACAGCTCTCACTTTCGTAAATGTCTACCTATCAGCATACCCTAAAATCGTGTCCTGCGCAACCATAAAATGTTACAATTTGATTACAGCCAACGCCGGCTGCGCCCAACTGCCAAAATTTGCCCACAATATTTATAGCTGTACTCGCTGTATAATGACTAGATGTGGGAAAAGTCCTGCACTTCGGCGCTTTGACGGCTTTTTCAGCGGAAAATCTGTCGAATTTTCGGGTTTACAAAGCGTTTTTCACCCGCTATAATATACAGCGTGTAGAAAACATAGCAGGGGCATACTGCGGCCCGGCGCAAGCCGGCAATGCCCCGGAACAGGATAGATCATGGGGATCGAATTTAATCGGATCATCACGCTGCTGCGCAAAGAGCGCGGCATCACCCAAAAGCAGGCGGCGCAGGACCTCGGCATCAGCCAGGCTCAGCTTTCCCATTACGAAAAAGGCATCCGCGAGTGCGGCCTGGCCTTCGTGGTGCAGGTGGCGGACTACTACGACGTCAGCTGTGACTACCTGCTGGGCCGCAGTGCCGAGCGCAGCGGCCAGACCATCAACGTGGACGACCTGCCCGAGGGCAACACCGCCACCGGCGGCAGCGTCTACCGAGGCAGTGTCCTGCCCACAATGTACAAAAAATTGATCGAAAATTCGTTGGATATTCTCTACGATAAACTGCAGGAGAGCAAGGACAAGCAGCTGGTCGTGGGCGTCAGCAACTACCTGATGCTGGCTGTCTACAAGATGTTCCGCCAGATGTACGAGGCATCGCCGAAAAATATCAGCGGTATGTTCCGCGTCGGCTCGGCCCGCTGGAACAGCAGCGCCGACGCCGCCATGCACATGGCCGAGGGCGACCTGGCGGCCACCCTGACCGGCGAGGACGGCACGAAGGACAGCCTGGAACCCGCCACCCTGGCCCTGAGCACCGACCAGCTGGCCCGGGACTACCCGCGCCACGCCACCAGCCTGTTCAACCTCGTCAAAAACGCCGAGGAATCTATGCGCGGGCTGAAAAAGGGAGAATGAAGCCGTTGCCCCATAGAAAATGTAGGGGGCGAACATGGCTCGCCCGCCAACAAAACGGACACAAAAAATAAGCAGAGCATCCAACGCGGATGCCCTGCTTTACTTTTTATCGAGGCCTTATTTCCCCAGTGCCTTGCGGCAGGCCGGGCAAACGTACTTCCCATGCAGCAAAACTGCGTCGGGCGAAATCTCGCCGCAGAATACACAGGCGCCTTGGGCACGGTACTTGCGCAGCACAATGGATTCCCCATCGGTGAAAATCTCCAGCGGGGTGTCGGGCGTGATGCTGTAGGTGTTGCGCAGCTCCTTGGGTAATACCACGCGCCCCAGGTTGTCAATACTGCGGACGATGCCGGTAGAAATCATCTTTCTAACCTCCTATTTTACGTTTCGACATAACAAATGCCGAAAAGCGGTGTCCGTTCCTGTCGTACAGTCGGACTTGTTGTCTCTATTATACGAGCTATTGGAAACATTGTCAATATTTGGAAGAAAACAAAAATGAGGATATTTCGTGAATTTTTGTTATCCACACGAATAGGCAATAGCGTTTGTTGCGCAGTCAATATGCTTTGTAACAAATTTGACACAGACAGGATATTTGTTAAATTAGATAGGAGATAACAAAAAGCGATGCGCTCCGAAAAGCGCATCGCCTTACCTCGTTATATAAGAATGCCGTTGCAGTGGTCGACCTCGTGCTGGATGATTTGCGCCGTCCAGCCGGTAAAATTCTTTACGTGGGTCTGCATGGTGCGGTCCTGCCACTGCACTTTGATGGTGCGGTGGCGCTTGGTCTTGCGCTGCCCTTGCAGGGACAGGCAGCCTTCCTCAGCCAGGTACAGCCCCTTGCGGTAGAGGATGACCGGGTTGAACATTTCAAGGGGAGTGCCGTCGTTGTCGAACACGATGATGGCTTTGTTCACGCCAATCATGTTGGCGGCCATGCCGACACAGCCGTCCTCGTGGGCTTTCAGCGTGTCGAGCAAATCATCGGCAACAGCAACATCCCCGGCGTCAGCGGGCTGGGCCTTCTGCGCCAGGAAAACGGTATCGGTCATAAGCGGTCGAACCATGGGGGAAACCTCCTGCGTGTACTATTTTATAGTAGTATACCGCAGGCAGAGTACGCTGTAAAGCTCAATAGGGCAGCGGCCCCAGATACCCGCCCGCCGCGCGGCATTGGTGCAGCACGGTGCGGCAGGATTCATCAGCGCGGCGTAAGTATTCCTTCTTGCGGGCCAGGTCGCGGCGCTGGGCCTCCTGCATCGCGCGGAAATGCGGGCAGGATTTGTGGCAACCGGGGCAATAGGCATGACAGCCTTTTTGGCAAGGCAGCATAGAGAACACGCTCCTTTCGGCAGATCAGGCAACAGAATGGGAATAACTGGCACAAGATATAGTGGGAAAGAACCGTTCTTATGCTTATAGTATACACCATAAGCTTTGTCACATCAAGGGGAAACGTGTAAGTGTTTTGTAAAGAATTGTGCGTGACCACACAGCCTTCAAAAAAATTAAAAAACTTTTAAAAACCCTATTGACATTTTTGGTTGGACAGGCTATAATATACAAGCTGTCACGGAGACGCGACAGCACAGCAGGACCTTGAAAATTGAACAAAACTGAAACTTGTGGAACCTTGAACGTGGGTTTGGAAACCCACGATAATCAATTCCAAATTTACAAGTAATTCATACAGGACGCAAGCGATTGTGTCTGAGTGATTACAGAGATTTAACGCTTTTAAATGGCGATTAAATACCATTTATAAAGAGTTTGATCCTGGCTCAGGACGAACGCTGGCGGCGCG